>JACXTT010000341.1_pt1 | contig 78228 bp, 66 predicted proteins | sample 9270951 | NCBI WGS metagenome assembly JACXTT01 (sample SAMN15532306, study PRJNA645909) | rock metagenome | isolation source: weathered quartz diorite | place: Puerto Rico | collected 2017-06-21
TTTGGGATGCCGTATGTACATGGCGGCCGCTGCGGCTGGTCTTCGACACAGCCGCGCTCCATTGTCTCCGATCGGCGATCGCCCTACGCGTTGCGCCACAGAATCAACGTGCAGGCATTCGGGTTGTGCGTTTCTTGTGAGCCTACGTGCTGGCGAAGAAAGGCGCTGACATTCAAGACCTGGGCGGTGAACCCGTGCGAGCCGAACAATTCTTTCGTCCGGGACAAACTGAGCGTGTTCCAATGATACTCTTCGAAAGGACGCACAACGTGCTCGGGGATTTCATCCAGGTTGAAGAAGCCGACACACAGGGCGCGGCGCGTGACGCGGCAAACTTCCCGGACGGCCGCGACCAAACCTTCCAGCGAAAGGTGCTCGAACAAATCGTGAACGAAGCACAGGTCGAACGCCCGATCCGGCACGGCGATTTCGAACACGTTACCAAGCTCGAAGCGCGCGCCCGGGAATAACGCCCGCGCGTTCTCAACGTTCTTGGCGCAGAGGTCCAGGCCGGTGTAATTCAGGAATTGGGTCAGGCCATAGGCGTGAAGAAACCGATAATCATTCGCCGAACCGCACGCGGGTTCCAGGACAGAAAGGGGTTGCGCGGGGAGGGCTTGCGAGCCTGAAGCCAGTGCGGCTTTCCAGAGGCGGCAAAAAGCCTCAAAGCTCGGCGAATGGAGCTCGGGCCGGCCATCGACGTAACATGTGCCGGTAATGAATGATTCGATATAATTCGGGATAAGAGTTTCCCCCGCGGCCGCCGGGAGCGAGGTGAAGGTGTGCAGGACGAAGCGGGGTATGCCGATGCCTTCGGCGTTGTCGAGCCCGCGTTGCAGGGCATCCAAGACTACATCCAGTTCTTCGCGTTCGCTGAGGCGCCGCGCCAGACTGCTGAGCCAGTTCAGGCAGGCCGCAAAACGGCATTCCTGTTCCATCAGCCAGCGGAATTGCTCGCCGAAGAGCGCACGGAGCAAAAAATGACGAGTGAAGATGCTTTGCAGATTGACGCGCGGGTCCTCGACCTCGCGCACTAGATAATCCCGCAGCCAGATCGCGTCGTGCTGCATCCAGGAGCGTGCCAGTCTTTCGGTCTCGGCCTTCAACGACGCTTCCATACCGGTGAGCGAAGACTGGCAATAGGTCAGCGATTACTGATTACCCGATCGAGAATCTGCCAAATCCGTTCCACCCAGTCGGCCTGTTCCGGCTTCATCAGGACCGACCGCAAACAAGTGACAGTATCACTGTCCTGGTCCATTCCCGCCACCGTGAGATCGAAGAAAGATACAGGCAGCGTCGCCAGAGCGAGATGCAGATTCTGCCGGGCGGCCTCCATGAACAAGCGCTTCGCCAAGTCCGACGCCTGCGAGACTCGTGCGGCGCGCGGCGTCCAGACGACAATGTCCAATTCGGGCGCGAAGCAGGTCAGCCAGCGGCGATCGGCTCGCAATCGTTCGTAGAGCGCCACTGCGGCTGCACGGCATCGGTCGAGCATGGTAGCGAACTCGCCGCCCCGGACCAGCGGCAGCAGTTTCTGAGTTGCCCACAGGGCGACCGCGGCCGCTCCCGGCCGCGAGCATTCGAGGCTGATCTCACCGAGGTGCAACTCGTGCGAAGTGAAGTAAGTGTAGGGCGAGTCGTGCTGATAAAACCGGCCGACCGCCGGATCGCGAAATACGACGCAGCCGCAGCCGTAAGGTTGGAGCCCGTGTTTGTGCGGATCTATGACAATAGAGTCGGCCTCGCTTAACCGGTCGAAACTCCGGCGCGCTTCGGGCGCCAAGTTGCTGGCCAGACAGAAATAGCCGCCGTAGGCCGCATCCACGTGCAAGCGAAATCCGTAACGCCGACGCAATTCGAGGATTTCCGGGAGCGGATCAACTGAGCCGGTGGCGGTTGTCCCCACGGTCGCGACGACAGTGCCGACGGTGCCCTGAGCCAACGCCTGTTCCAGGGCGGAAACATCCAGCCGTCCGTTGCGGTCGCAGGCCACCGCCTCGAACTCAAGCTTGAGGACCTGGCTGAGCCGCCGGTGGGTGTAATGCGCCTGATCAGAGGCGAGAATTTTCTGGCCGGGTGCGAGCTGGCCGGCGATCCAAAGGGCCTCGAGATTGGCCATCGTTCCACCGCTGCAGAGATGGCCCAAATGTTCTTCCCGGCCGACCATCCTCGCGAGAGCGGAGACGGCCTCTTTTTCCATGGCCGAACTGGCACGTCCGCCATCGAGCGCATGGTTATTTGGATTGAGCCAAAGTGCGAGCATGTAAGCCAGGCGGGCCACGGGATGCGGCGGCTTGAGCATTTGGCCGGCATAAAGCGGGTGGAAGTAGGGATAATTGTCGCGCAGGCGGCTGGCAGTCTCGAGCAGCACGGATTGAAGGTCGGAGGCGATGGGCATCGAGTTGCTCAAAGCCGGTAGATTGCTGAAACCCGCCCCCAGGTGTGCGAGGGCCTGTTGCAAAACGCGCAAACTGTCTTTTTCGAACATTTCTGCGGCCAGCGCGTTCATGGGACGACATTTTTGCTGAGCACGCGGAAAGATTACCACTCCATGCGCGGAGCACCAATCTCCAAGAGAGGCAGGGCTAGTGACAAAGTCCATCTGGCCGCAGGCATCGACGTCGGTCCAATGTCACCAGGATTTCGCCGTCCATCCCGGAGGGATGTTTGAGAATAGCCCAATGATTCATCATTGGGTGATCATAGTCCGAGATCGTCTGCCTGCTTCCCAAACCCCTACGACGGGGTTTTGAGCGAGCCGGAATAGTTGCAACAGGGCGGAATCGACGCCGGCCAGAACCAATTTTCCTCATCGAACTCCTCCGAGGATGTGGGTAATGACAAGCGCTGAAGCTGGGCTGTTGTCGCATCTCCCTTCGGGAGAGGACACGGTCGCCGCCCGCGGATTCTCCCTCTCCTCCTTTGGAGGCGAGGGCGGGGTGAGGAGGCCCTTGCTAAAGATATCTCTGTTACCCTGCACTAGTCCCATTGGACGTAAATCGGCGGTTGCTTGGTGATTGGCCCTTCCAAGAGAGGCTCGGCTCCGGCTTGTCGGCGCAGCGGCCTTGGGTCTATTATTGAGGAACGGACGATGTGTTCGCGGACTAACCAATGAGTTATACGATCCAATATTTGCAGTCCGAGATGGCGGCCCAGGGCCTGGAAGTGATCGTTCTGGTCAATTGTTTGGTCCAGGATGCCATCCAACTCGGCGCCAGCGATCTGCACATTGAGCCCTGGGAGAGCTCGGTCGCCGTGCGCGCGCGCGTCAACGGTGTCCTGACCGAGGTGGCGCACCTGCCCCTGGAGCTGATGGAAAAAATCTCTATGCGCTTCAAGGTCATGGCCAACCTCGTCACGTACCAGGCAGGCATGCCCCAGGACGGCACGGCGGTGGGCGGGCCGGAACTCGATGGCGTGCAGTTGCGGGTCTCGGTCTTTCCCACGACGCGCGGAGAGAAAATCGTGGTGCGCCTGTTCGACCCGCGCGACCGCCGGTTCGATCTGAACACGCTCGGGTTCGAAGACTCGACTTTGCAAGGATTGCTGCGCCTGCTCAAGCGGACCAGCGGCCTGTTGGCGTTCACCGGACCGACGGGTTCGGGCAAAACCAGCACGATGTACTCCTCGCTGTGCCACATCATGCAACGGGATGGGTCGAGCGTGAGCCTGAGCACGATCGAAGACCCGGTTGAGTTCAATTTGCCGATGGTGAGCCAGACGCAAATCAACCCGCCGCAAGGCTTCACCTACGCCGTGGCGCTCAAGAGCCTCATGCGGCAGGATCCACAAGTCGTGCTGGTGGGCGAGATTCGCGATGCGGAGACAGCGGCAATCGCGGTGCAGGCCGGGTTGACCGGGCATCTGGTGCTCACCACGATCCATAGCGGCGTTTCCGCCGGCGCGTTCACTCGCCTGATCAACATGGAGATCGAGCCGTTCATGCTGGCTTCGAGTATTCTGGGTGTGCTGGGGCTGCGGTTGGTGCGCCGCAACTGCCCGCAGTGCGCGCAGCCGTATGAACCGCCACCGGCCCAGCTCAAAGTAGTGCCCGAATCCATCCTGCCCGGGGCTCAATTCCGGCGCGGCGCTGGTTGTGACCAGTGCAATCAAACGGGATACGCGGGCCGACTGCCGGTCAGTGAATTGCTCGTCGTGAGCGAACCGTTCCGCGAGGCGGTGCTGAAGAAAATGCCGACCTCAGCACTGGAAGAAATCGCGACGCAACAGGGCATGCAAACGCTCTGGCAGAATGGAGTCCAGCGCGCCCTCAGCGGTCAAACCACGCTCGAGGAAATCATCCGCGTGCTGGCGGCCGATATGATGTGAGCGGAGCCCGCCAACCTTCGGCTGCGGACGCTTCAGCGCCTGGGAAATCATAGAAACTGAGGACGCCTGCCCGTGCTCTGGTTTGACCCGAATGGTGCCTCACAGACTAAAAGCTGTCGCTGCAGGTGCCCTAGCTTGCCTCCCGCGCGAGGCCTGGCCGCCGGCATTCTCACACCACCGCCGCTTATCCCGCCCTGGCTAATCGCGCCTTGCCGCCTTAACTCGCCGGCTGCCACGCCCACGCGGCTTCAAAACGGCGGAACCGGAAGGAATTGAGGGAAAGCTGGGTAGATCATGACCCCTGTGGTTGGGGGGAGGCAAGTACGCATGATGCCGTTTAGTCAGGTCCAGAGGACGCCAAGTTAGAACCGCGCCGACCATAGCTGGGGCACTGCTCTGGAGGATTTGTAGGGGGCTTTGCCATTCTTTGCCGCGGTTAGGGCGGACCAGGTTGAAGTAGTACCAGTAGGTGGTGACCTTGGCCCAGAAGTCAGCCAGGCCACTGAAGGTTTCTCGGTCGAAGAACTCATCTTCGACGAGGCGGTGGACGGTTTCGACGTCGCTCTGCCAGGTAAAGCGCTTGGGTGGGATGTAACGGTGGTCCGAACCCAGAGCGCGTACCGTGGAGGGCAAGCCTTGCTCTTGTTTGTTTTCCAGAAACTCCGAGCCATTATCGGTCTGCCAGACCAAGCCGCCCAGATCGACTCCGTGGCCGGCCAGGTGAACGGAGAGCTGTTCGGCCAGGAAGGTGGCGTAGGATTTGGACAGTTCGTCGGCGTAACCGGCGAAGCAGGCGCCGGAGACCGGCTCGCGGGCGGTATATTGAAAACGAGGCAGTTTGAGCCGCGTCATGGGCAGCCAATAGTGGGGAATATCCTGCAGGTATTTGGTATCGGTGGAGAGCTGCCCGAAGAGTTTCCAGTGGCGTTTGACCGAGCGGAGCTGCTTTTTAGTGATGTGCTTCTTTTTGCGGGGGCGTGCCAGTTGATGCTGACGCAGGACTCGGGCAATGGCGTTATGACTGCAGGACAAAGCGAACTCATGTTGAAGCCGCTCGGCACCGAAGCCGGTTTGTTGGCGCAGTTTGACGATCTGGCCTTCCAAGCCGGAGGTGATTTGGTGAGGGCAGTGATGAGGGCGTCGGCTCTGTTCGGCCAAAGAGGAAGGCTTGCCGGGTTGGTAGCGGCGGAGCCATTTGCGGGCGGTGTTGCGGGAGCAGCCGAACTCCCGCGCCGCGGCTTTGAGGCCATGGGTGCGGGCGAAGGCGACCAATTTCTGATGCAACCAGTGTCGCTCGGTACGCATGCGATAGAGCTCAAAATAGGTGCTGTGCACCCGGGCAAGATGGCAGGTTTGGGTCGGGGGCCGTTCGGCCCTCAGCTGCGGCGGCCCAGGGTGCCCCTCGCTGCGCTCGGCGGGGAGGCTTGCGAGCTGGAGGCTTAGAGCCCAAGCCTCCCCGCCCCGAGGCCGCCGGTCTTCGGACCTCACTGAGCAGTCTCAAGAGCTGCTGCTTGCGTCGAGTGCTCAACACTTTGATTTTCACAATCGGGGGGTCACGATCTACCCAGCCTTTCCCAAACCGGAAGGAATTGCCGTTTGACTTCCACCCCCACGTCCCGCCAGAGTTCTACAATGACCTCCGAGACCCAAAAAAACAATTCTCCGGCACCTGCGGAGCGCTCAGTAAATGCGGCCTCAAAAAGTGCATGCGGTCCCAAAAAAGTAATTTCCTATCAATTGCTTGCTATTATTGGACTCTGTAGCATCCAACCGTATTGCTTTGCACAGCAATCCGCCCAACCCCCTCCAGCCCTGAAGAAGCTCGGAATTCTGATCTTCCCGGGAGTTGAAGTTATCGACTTCACCGGGCCGTATGAAGTGCTCTTCCAGGGAAGATCGAAGGGAAAGCGGATCTTCGATGTAGTGACCATAGGCCTTGGGCCAGAAATGATCAAGACGAGCCCACCGTGGGGCGGGCTGAAGATAACCCCGGACTTTTCCATAGACAACGCGCCGAAGCTCGACATTCTCTTGATTCCAGGGGGCGAGATCGGGAATGTGGACAAGAATGAAAAGGCGATGGCGTGGATCGCAAAGACGGTGGAACAGGCAGAGTGCGTCGTGAGCGTTTGCAATGGCGCTTTCGTGCTGGCCAAAGGAGGACACCTAAGCCGGAACGATTCAGTTGATTTCACATAATTAACCTAGGTTTTGCTGTTCATGCTTGGAGATTTCCAACTGCATTGCAGTTGGGCAAAGCTGTTAATTTCTCCAATATTTCACGCCACCAGCTTCGGTGATCCTCCTGCCGCACCGCTAGTTTCAAAGTGGGTTTGCCTCGCGCCCAACTCCATACCGCTGCCCTTCCAAACAACCTCCACCTCAAGGTATTTAACTCACACTTTTCCAACTGCCCCAGCCGCCTTTGCAACAGCACACAAAGGTTATAGGCGGCAATGGCCAAGTGATGCATCGCTTCTGTTCCCCAGAACTTTTGCACACACAATCGCGGAATCCCGAATTGCTGGCCAAGTTCGCGGACACGGTTTTCCAAGTCGGCACGCCCTTGATACCGTCGCCATACATTCAAGCCATCCACCGTCGGCGCCAGGTTGGTAATCAGCGCCTGGAAACGGTAGCCTTCCAGATCCAAGAGCATTTTACCCCCGGCCTCGGGACGCTGCTCAATCCGTTGACGTACTACGATCAAACGCCGACCCGGCTGTTCGCACTCCAGCTCCTGTACCTCCAAGCCCTCCACTTCAGTCCCTTTCCACTCCTGGTCATCATGCCGACAGAGCGATTGGACCTTCTGAGTTAAGCGGGCGGAAAAAATATACTTCAATTTCAGTGCCTCACAGGCTTGTTGGACGCTGTTATCACCAAACCCGGCGTCACCCCGAACCAGTTTCAAATGGATATGTTTAGGCAATCGATTGACCGTCTGGCGTAAGAACTCACCCGCTCCGTTTACACAGGGGCTATTGCCGCTGCGCAACCAGTAATTGGCTACCAGTTTAGCTTGTGCCAACCCGGCAATCAGCGGTCGATGGCACGGTTTTAATCCACGTTTTGTATACCCTACTGCCACACCCTCCTGGTGACCGTCCTCGTGTAACAACGCCCATGAGTCCAAGTCTAATGTGTACCCGGATTGGAGCGACGGTAACCCTTGGACCGCTTGCCGGTATAGTTTACTTAAATCGTTGCAACTCTCCTGGCTAAAGGCTTCAAAGAACCGACTCAAAGTCGACTGACTGGCCACAGCCTCAATCCCCAGCACCTGCGCTATGGCCGGATCGCTCTGCAACCACGCCACTCGAGAGAGTTTGTCGGCGCCGCAAAGTATGCCCCCGATATATCCCAAGGCCACATCGGTCGGATCGTAAGCATTGGGACTGGTCGGCGCATGCGGCAACACCTCACGCAGTTGCATCCGAAACCGCTTTTGGTGGAGAAAGTGTGACCAGACTATCATTCCTCCATGGGCCGTCAGTCGTTGGTCGGTAAACGAAATCCGAATGGACGAACTGCCCTCTTTAGTGTCAACATTTAGACGCACCATTTGGTGCGCCTCCGATTGAGGCGTACGAGCCAGGTTTTTTTGCATAAACACAAGCTCGCCGAATGATGCTTACTTTTTCAATCAAATCGTTCCGGCTAAGAGGACAGTCGGTCACTACGTTCTACTGGTTCCTGGAGGATCTCAAGAAGGACGAGCCATCGTGCATGATCGCATACGATCAGAGGTTTACGGATAACGGCAAGATCATGACTACCGCGGGACTCTCTTCTGGAATCGACGGCGCGTTGCATCTGATCGAACGTTATGGAAGCCGCTTCGACGCCGAGCAAGCGGCCCTTGGGCTGGAATACAACTGGCAGCCTGACTTGAATTGGTCGCGGGCGGGCCTCGCGGACAGGCACCTGATCAAGATGCTTGGCGCTACCGGTTTCGACTTCCCTAAAGGCAGCGAGACGGGTTGGACCGTGGTGGAGAACAACGGGACGGTCGAGGCGTGGACCAAGAGATGGACATTTAACAGCTCTCTAACGAGGCAGGAGCTCATCCCGATCTTCGAGACGCGAATTGCGTTAACCTGGACCAGGACCTCAACGAACGGTGAGGCATCAGACTGGTCGTTCAAGGACGAAAAGGGGCGCGCCTGGACAGCAACTCTCAGACTCACAACGCCCAGTAACACGGCGTGGACTGCATCCATCAATCTTGCCAAAAGCAAATAGGGCGCATCGAAGATGCCCGAAGCGAGCGTAAGTCCAGGAAGGGCTCCATAATGCACCGACGTGAATTCATTTCTTCAACTTTGGCGCTTGGGTTAGGATTGCCCATTGGCGCTGCAGCTAACGATGAGCAACCATCTGGGACCAAGGCGATCGCCGAAGGGGGACCTCTCACGCCCCCCAAAGGCAAACCTATTCAGGTAGCCATAGCAGTTTCTGAAAGGAACACGTGGATCGACTTCGTCGGACCAGAGGCGGTGTTCCAGACCTTCCGGTACGACCCGGTGGAGAAGAGGCACAAGCCCCTATTTAAGACCTTCTTTGTCGGCGAGAAGCTTGAACCTATGGGGCACCTAATTCCTGAATGCACGTTTGCGACCGCTCCTCCGGCACAAATCGTGCTTGTTGGCGCACAAAAGGGGTCGCCAGCACTGATTGATTGGCTTCGCAAGGTTGGCGGTAATACCGATATCACGATGTCAGTTTGCACGGGCGCGTATCACCTGGCGGAAGCCGGACTCTTGAACGGTCAACGAGCCACAAGCCACCATGAATCCATTCCAGACCTTAAGGAGAAATATCCAAAAGTAAAATGGATCAGCGGAATGAGATTTGTTGAAGGAAAGAAGATTTCGACCGGCGGGGGACTCACCGCCGGCATTGACCTCGCACTCCGCGTGACCGAGCGATACTTCGGCAGAGAATGGGCGATAAGCGTTGCGGATCATCTGGAATATCAAGGAAAGGGTTGGATGGTATGAGAGGCCGCATTGGATAGGAGCAACCGGTCTAATGCGAAGACCGGGGCGGCTCGTGTCACCGCGGGCTCTCGATACAAAAGACTCATCTTCGCAAATCAGAAATCATAACCCATAATTCATAAATCTTCTTTGCAGGTTCACGGCTCAGATTTTCGGTGTGACGGGACCAGGTTGAGATTTGATGCGCAGCGCGGATTTGCGGCGCTCACCACCCGGGAGGTGCGACTTCCACACCTGCCCCGCCGACTTGTCTCGCCTTAGCTTCTGAGCGACGGCGGAAGCTGCCGAGCGAAGGCGGGTCGTCCTTACTGACGGCCTTGAAATTCGCCGATGCTCACCGGAACCCTCCGCAGCTAAAGCTGCGCCGTATAATCGCGCGCGTGGTGAAGCACTCGAAAAACGATCACGTCGCTCCTTCTGGTTTGATAAAAGATTTTGTAAGGAAAGCGCTCAATTAAGATCCGGCGGAAGCCCTTGTAGAGCATCCGATAACGTTCGGGATGTTGCTCCAAGCGTGTAAACGCTTCGGCGATCATCGCCCAGTCCGGGTCACTGTCTGTTGTACCACTTTCGCGCCTCGTCGATATCTTCTTCGGCGGCGACCCGTATCAGGACGCGCCACGTCACAGAGCGGGTTTGGCCCTCAGCCGCTGAAGCACTTCGCGCCACGGCGTACCTGGATTGCCATCTCGCTCGAATTCCGCCAGGGCATTATCCAGTATCCTTTTTTCGGCGGCACCTGGTCCTGAACCTCGGATGATTTCCTCCTCCTGAAGTTCACAAAGCCTGCGGAGGACCTGATCTCGCTCCTCGCTGCCCAGGTTCGGAAGTTCCGCAAGAATATCGGCTTTACTCATGCGACAAATTTAGCGCCCCGAGCCTCCAAGGGCAAGCTGCACCGACAGAGGCAGCCTTTGATACCTCCTCGTGCCGCACAATCGAAAACGAATCATAAACCATCAATCCAAAATCATAAATTCGGTGCCAGTTCCCCATTCCGCATTTGGACCGTTCTGCACTCCACATTCGCATTCGCGTCCGTTGGTGGTTCAGACAAACCTTACCTCAAAGTCCATGTAGCCTCGACCGGCGCTGATTCGGCTGTAGTGGAGTTGCCCTTCGACCGGTTTTATCTCGAAGAACACACTGCGCCCGCGGCAGAGCAAGCATATCGGCAAAGTAATCGCCGCGGCCAAACCAATGCCACGACCTACGCGCTGGTACGAATCCGCCGCGGCTCCGGCGTAATCGAGAATGTTTTTGTTGATGGCAAGCCCATTCGGGATGTTGCCCGGGAGCAAAGTGTTGCCAAGCCCTCGTTCTGACCGGTTCATTCCGCGCCGGATTTCCGCTGTGTCGCCATAGGCTCGCTTAGCAAGTCCGGTCAGTGTCCGGTCAGTGCCGACTCCTCTTGACAGAGCCGCCTTACACGACAAACTGCCGGGGTTCGCCGAGCGGCCTAGGCCGCCGCGAAACCCCGAATGGCTGAACGCAGGATCACTCTCACGGAAGCCGAAACTCTTTTTCGAGGGAGGCTGGGTCTCATTTTTGGTCCAGGCATAACCCTAAGTCACGAGTTTTATACCGAGCTAGCGCAATTCCTCTCGAAAAAGTGGAGCATTCCCTGCGACGGAACATACCTACAAGTCGGCCAGAAGGCGTTGGCGCAGGGTGTATCACCAGACGAGGTGAAAGGCGCGCCTGCAGAGTTTCTCAAGCCTCTGACTCCATTCACGCATGTTAACCGCGTCGCGAACGTAAAGTGGTCCGCCGCTCTTTCACTGACGCTTGATGGCATTTTTGAGGATGCCATCTCAAGAGCTTGCGAGCGTCGAACTTCCGGATTCACCGTAACACAGGTCCTCAAGCTCCCCCAAGCGCTTCCACCAAAGACGATTCCCATATTTAAGCTGTTGGGCTGCGTCACGCAGAATTTAATATACTCGGATATAGGCTATACAGCCTATCGACCCAGGTGGCGCTACGCTGTGCAAGAATTCGCCGACCGTGTTCAAGAACATGCTGTAATCTGTCTCGGCCTGAAGGGTTGTGATTGGCTTTTCCTCGATCTGCTATCCCAAGTGCTCTCAGAGCCCAAAACCACTCTGAGGCCGCTCGTGCTAATCGAGGCGGAATTCGCGCAGCAGAGCCGAAGCGCAGTTCTTGAACTGTGTCAGGATAGGACCCAAGTCTTATTCATTGACAGCTCGCTCGGGGATCTTATTGGCCGAATAAACGACGTCGAAGATGCCGGGACGACGGTGCCGCTTGCCTTTCGAAAGCCTCAAACCGAATCAGAGTGGTTATTCCCATACCAAGACATTGTCGCTCCGGTTAATTGGCAGCTGACCTCGCCGCTGAGCGGCGGCGAGAGAACGCAGCTCTTAGATTTACTGTTCTCACCGGCGCTTCCCCGTTGGGATCCATTTTTCCACAAGTTGGATTTCCGCCGGACAGTAGGGACGGCCATGCTCGACGCGGTTATCAAGCCGATAAGGAGCCGTCGAGGCATTCCTGCATTTTGTTTGATCGGCACTGCCGCTTCGGGCAAGACCACGTTGGCGAAGCGACTAGCATACGACCTAGCGTCCAGGGGTGATTACGCTTTTTGGTTCCGCCGTTCGTTTTACCCCAACTTGTCCACGCTCCTGGTCCAATTTTTCTCCACCCTCGCAGAGAAGGCTGAGAAACGCCGCAGAATTTACTTTTTTGTCGACGATCCTTTGCGCCTAGGATCACTGAGCATCCAAGCAATTTCGGCCATTGCGGAAGCCCAGGGGATCAAAGCTATTTTCGTGGTAATCGCCCGCACGTCCGACTGGACGACTCACGATCCACAAGACATGGTCGGCGAGCTAGAGCCGGTCCAGGAATTCCGGCTTAAAGACCAGTTCGAGCCGGAAGAACTTTCCGCCCTCCCCAACTATCTGGTGTCTCTTCAGATCTACCCGGACAAGAAAGCCGCGAAAGCCGAAATCGACGGTTCTCCTAGCCGCTCAACCGCCGACACGCTGGGTCTGCTATATTGGCTCCTGCCAAAAACCCGGCAGGCGATTAAGCAGAGCATTCAAGAAGAGTACCTCAGACTGGGCGAATCGTCTGGGCTTTCTCGAGTAATTGTTGGAGCCTACAACAAAACAACTGAATTTCTTCGGCGGGCTTATTCGATGGTGGCGGTGTCGGAGAACTATCGTACGCCGGTGCCGGTCGAGGTACTCGTCTCCGCTCTCAACGTGCCGTATCGAGACTGGCTCGACTCGGTTAGCAGTGACGGACCCGCTTGGGGATTGCTCTACCGAGAAACCTCGCCGTCAGGCCAGACCATCTGTTACAGAATCAGGAACTCGATCGTCACCAGCATTCTTGTCGACACTATAAACGGCGGAAAGTTGGCACATACCGGCGAAGTTCAACAGCTCGAGGCTCTGCTAAATGCATGCACAGGCACGAGTCCGGTTTATCGAGAGTACTGTGTCAGCATCTTGGTGCCGCGAAAGAATCTGTCGCATCTAGATTATGAGGACGGCTTGCGACTCTACAATGCGGCTTTGGCAGCCCTTCCCTTTGACGACAGGACGATAAGACACCAGAAAGGACTATGGATAAAAGACAAAGGTAACGACCCACTGCTCGCCAAACAAACGTTAGAAGCTGCGCTAAAATCTCCAGTCTATCCGTACGCCGACAGGGCCGAAGCTGAAGAGCACATTCATACGTCACTCGCGGCTACAATTTTGGACGCGGTGGATCATGGCCAGACACACCTGGATCAGGCGCTACCGGAGCTCTTACAACACTTGGATCATGCTAGGTCCGACGCTTTCTTTAACCCCCGAGCTGTGCACGTCCAAGCGAATCTAATGCTCAGGCTCATTTCCCGACTTCGAGACGCCGACTCTGCTGACACGTTCAACCTGCTGAATCAAGCCATCGACGAGGTCGACTCGGCTCTACTGGTCCTCAAGAACCCCTTGCGTCAGGAAAGAGATTATCCTGCAAGGGACATTGAATTTCTCGAGGACGTCAGCGGAAAGTTGTACCAGAGGATACTCCCGCTCGACGAATTGATGGGCAGCGCTGAGCACTTGTGGGAAAACTACGGTCGCCAAGAGGGTTTTGTGATTGCCGCACGGAAGCTATATCATGTAGCCAGGGAAAAGGGCACCGGCAGCTCCTACAACGAGGCATTTTCCTATTGTCAGCGGACGCTGAACGAGATTCAGGCAAAAAGCCAACCTCCCGCTCCCGATCTGTGCGCCGTTGCTGCGTCCATATACTACCACTGGAATGTAAATCGATACGACAGCAGAGCAGCAAACCGGCAGATCGACTGGCCAATGCTCTACGAGCTAGTCAACGTAGTGGTGAAAGCACCGAAATACACGGGGGATGTCTTCTACAAATTTATCGCGGCAGTCGCGTTGGCCCAGCAAGGGAAATGGCGCGACGCAGATTTTCTCTTCTCGCAGATCCGCAAGGCTAGAATACCCAACGACCAGCTATACGAGCCACGCGCAGTTCTATTGGACAGCGACGGCATCCGAATGCGCTTGCAAGGCTACATCACCGGCACAGACGAGCGCCATTACTTCAAGAGTGATAAAATCGACCGTGACTTTTTCCTCAGTCGCTTCGAGAATTGGCCTCGGGTGGGAGAGATCTCACACTCGTACATCACTTTCTCTTTCGCCGGACCCTTGGCTGTGCAGAGTCCGGACTTGTAAGCCAAAAACTCTCTGGCGCCAGTCGCGGAACTGACAATTCTCCAACAAAGTCGCTGAACCTGCTGTGCCCGCCGCCAAGCCGGACCGTCATGTGTTCCAAGAGGCACGATACAAAGATTGCGGTAGCCCGTCCCTCACAAGAGTAGCCTCGCATTCGAGACACGTCTGCTTCGGACTCACGGGCGTAATCGAAAATAAAGCAAACATCAGCCGCGTCCGATATCACGTCCGGTCCAAGGATGTGCGGCATCCCACGATCCACAAGGGATTTGGGAGCTGGGTTTTCGACGACGTGTTTTCTAATCGCGGCGTAAAGGCGACTCGCATCCAAGAAGACATCCCCCAAACTATAGAAGAAGCCTCCACACCAAATACGGTGTGAACTGCAAGCCGACTTTGACGCCACCTTCCGTACGGTGGCGAGGCCCTGAATAACGGATTTCAGACTCACATTGCTCAACTTGCTCTTGATCGAGACCGCGGCAATAACAGATTCAGGAAAAGCTATTACGAGCCCGCCCTCGTTGAAAAGAGGCGCTTCGACGCTCGTGTCAACCACCAGCAGGTCCTGTTCTGAGCTAATCACCTCTGGATCAGCCGCGGAAACCACAAAACCAGACGCAACCAGAGCCGTCGAAGGGCAATGTCTCCGGATCACCTCTTGTAACAACACCTCCTTATGTCGACCATCGTGACCCCAGTGCGCGTCACCGATCAGCTGTCGAACGCGCGAGGCCTGAGAGAGCAACTCAGCACCCAAGGATTGTAAGAAGGCTGCTTTGTCGGGTTTCATCAGCTAAACAGCGCACTAGCGGCCACTGATATCAAGCGCGTCCAACGACGAATAGCAATATGGCTCACAACCCTTGCGGTCAATGCAATATAGGCCTATTCACACGAATCAACCACCCACAAGCCCTTGCGCCCTCGAGGCGCTCAAATGCCCAAATCGCCCCAAGATGTCGGTCAAGTTGAGAGACAGGCATAGGCCTTATGCAATATGACTCACATCCAACCCGCGTCGCTGAATCGTTCGCCACCCTTTTGATCTGAAGGTCCAAGCCTCTCCATGGACCCGATCATGTCGCGAATTTCAATTCCCAAAAGCTTACAGATCAGTCTCGGTCCTCACATAAATGTTGCCGTCGGCTAATGCCGGTGTGGCCAGGATGGCGCCGTCGAGCTTGTTGGTCGCCAGGACATTGAACTTTGCGCCCGCATCGAGCACTGTCACGACGCCCTCGGCGGAGGCAATGTAGATCCGATGGTCGGCAGCAACAGGAGAGGAGTAGTAATAGCCGCGGGTCCCCAGCCGTTCGTCATACAACAGCTCGCCTGTCTTTGCGACTCGACAGAAAACGAGCCCGCCGTCTTTGAAAGTATAAAGGCGTCCGGAAAAAGCGGCTCTGCGGGTTTTCAAAATCCAATTCGTTCGCGGGCATTGCTGCCCGAAAGCCATTGCTTCGCCAAACGCCTGCTAACTGCGGTTCGTGTTAGAGCGGTTTCAGAACTGTTACCGCGTTCGACCAGTGGGCTGCACGATCCGATTTCGGGCTTCGGCGGCCGCTTAAGGTTCAGCGAGGATTTTTGCCCGTTCCTGGTGGTACTGGGCGGGGGTAATTTCGTCGGTTTGATAGCGGGCGAGCAACGCGGCCAGGCGCTGCTGCTTGGCGGCAGAAATTGGCAAAGCGGGGCCTTCAAGGGGTTGGAACTGCGGCGCAAATTTCGGCGTCGATTTTTTGGATTTTTTCGCGGGCTTGGGCGCAGTTGCGGACTGCTGCTGGGCGGCCCGTTCGGCCTCGACGAGCGCGCTGGGAGTGGCTGCCGGGGCCGTCTCGGGTGGCGCCGCGACGGGAGCTTGCGACGCGGGTGTCGGAGCCTTGGCTGCGGGAACTGGCACGGTGGCCGGCGCGGCCACCGCGGGCGGAACAGAGGAGGGAGCGGTGGGGACGCTTTTCGGCTGAGGCGCTGGTTTTGGTTGCGGGACGGTTGCCGCAGGAGGCCGAGCGGTGGTCGCCGGGGGCGGTGGGACAATTACGACTGGCGCCGGCTCCGGTTTTGGAGAGCTTGCAGGCGCCGGAGCGGGCTTAGTAACCGGCGCTGGTTTCCGAGCTTGAACAGAAGGCGCAGGCCTGGCGGCAGGAGGCGGGGCTTTGACAACCGGTGGCGTCGTGGCAGGAGTCGGCTGCGCTTGCAGCTCATCCATTTTCTGCCGCATGGCGGCGCGCGTACGTTCTTCCACCGAACTGGCGGGCACGGAAGCCGGCGCCGGGGTCTGAATGTTGGTCTGGCCTCCGACGGGCTGAGGCTGTAACTCGTTGATTTTTTGGCGCAAAGCCTCGCGCGCTTTGGCCTGCGCATCGGTATCCGCAGCGCGGACCGACTGAGGGAGAACGCAGGCCATCGTTGCGCATACCAGCAGGAGAGATATTGGAATCCGCATAAGAACTAATTATCCGAATACAAGGCAAGATGCAACAGCTATTAACCGGCTGAAAGGAAGGGGCCAGCGATGGCAGAACTGCACCACAGAAGCAAGTGGCCGCCTTTCCATGAACCTTTGGCAAAATTGGGAGCGGTTGATAATTCGAGCGCCTTGTTTCCTTTCTTCCGCCGTCGCAAGGACGCTATGGCGGAACCGAGAGACCGTTTCAAGCGCCTTGACGGTGACACCAATCAGGTGTCTAACTCGGGCACCAAATGATCACAGTGAAACATTCAGCCGGCGATGAGTGGATTGTCACTGTCCAGGACGACGCGACGACTCATCATCGTGTGAGGGTGACGAAGGCGGACCTGGAGCGCTTTGCGGAAGGCAAGTCCGCCGAAGAGCTGCTGCAGGAGAGTTTTCGGTTCCGGCTCGCGCGTGAACCGAACACCTCGATCCTCAGCTCGTTCGAGCTGCCTCTGATAGGTCGCTATTTCCCGGAATACGAAACAGAAATTCTCACGCGGCTTCGCCGGTCCTAAAAAGATCGACATCCAAAGGCTCAAACGAGCCTGTCAAGGGCTGGCCTGAGCCTGCTTCCTGCTGTGCCACCACTTGAGGACTCGCAGGGCGCGCAAGGTATTCCAGCGGCTGGCGGTGCCTACCTCTTCGAGCTCGAAGTAAGTCTTGCCAGGGTAACGATTTTTCAGCAGCCACCTGCCGTCCTGGCATCGGGCATGACTGACGATGTCGATCGCCTCGGCCAGGCGCGGATGGCGTTCGGCGCCCACAGCCTGGAAATAGTCGAGGGCGCGGAGGATGTCGTAATGCCAGCGTGGCGGGAACGAAAAGCGCAGGAACACAGGCTTGATGATTTCGCCGGTGCGGTGAGAGCGAAATAGTCTATGCACCAGCAGAAACTCTCGGCCGCGCCTTTGCGCCATGCGTACCTGTCGGGTTTTATGACCGCGGTGGAGTTCGTACTGACGCAGGCCCTCGAGGACGCTGATAGTCGTGTGGACGGAAGCGTGGGTTGCGCCGGATGCGAGCCTGCAATTCCATCCGCCGTCGGGCATCTGCTGCCCAAGCAGGTGGTCCGCAAGGCCGTCCAGTCGGGCGTCCTCATACCGGAAGTACGAGAGAATCGACAGAACCATCCCGGTTATGCAGGTCTCGCCGCGCCGCGTCCATTCGGCCCAAGTGCCGTAACTGATGCCGCCGTCAGGCTGCAACCCTCGTTCGAGGAGTGGTGCGCAAGCCTTTTTCGCCTGTGGGTTGCCGGCAGGGAGACCAAAATCACGGAGCAACAGCATTGTGTAAGTCGTAGAAGTCCACTTGGGTGTGTAAAGACCTGCCTGCGGCGTGCGGCCGCCCTCCCACATGCCAGCGTGATCCTGCCTGGCCAGCAGCCGAGCACCCCATCCCTCGCGCGCGACTTTGCTTCGTTCCCGCTCGACTGCGCTCTTAGCCGCTCCGGTCAAATCCCTCATTGTCTGCCACCGAATGGCGGGGTCTCCGTCCAGAAGCCAAGAGATAGCGCGATTGGTCAGGGCTTTGTTTGTCATTTGCGAGAAGCGCATTGCTTCCACCAGGCGAACATCACGCTCAGATTAGATGTGGAAACTGGCGTTTATCGGCCGACCCAACTCGTCGTTTGACCGCGGTTCCTGCGCGGAAAGGATTTTGCCAGACGAATGAGCTGCCCCACTTTGCGGATTTTTTCTGCGAACGCCTCTCGTGCGAGTCTCTGACGCAGCTCTCGTTTCATAATGCCGGTAGCTTGAGTTTATAGCGTCGCAGCACGTTTTCCAAATAGGTTTTGTCCAGGTCTGCCTGTTGGAGCAACTGCTCGATGCGCGCCTTGTCTTTCGCCCGGCGTACGCTGGCGGCAATGGCCACGATATGTTCGGCGCGAAACACCTTGGCGGTCACTCCTTCATAATTAACGTGTTCCGCCTCCCGCACGGCCTCCTCGGTCAATCCGCTGGCGGCGAGAAACTGGACGGGGAATCCTCGAATGAGCAGGTGCCCGCTCTCGGCTTGCCAGCCTTGCGATTGCAGGTGGGCGTAGATGGCTGGAATACCTGTGGTCAGCTCCTTGCCGTTCGGGATGAAAAAGATGGCCGCGTCCTAGGTGGCAAATGGCTCAACGTGGTAAATCGCCGCCAGCGCACCTTCCAGCGCCCAATCCTCGATCAGGCCCGCCGCCACCAAGCCGTTGGCCGCGCGCAAAACGTCGCCCAGCGGGATATCGTCAGATCGCTCGTGGATGGCCATCGCGACTGATAGACTGAATCGAGTCCTCGCGTAAACCTCCGCGCGCTAGTGGCGCTGATGGTTTGGCTGCCAAAAAATGCTGCGTTGACAACGGTTTCGTGTCGTGGTCTATTTTCTGTCCGTTTTGCCGGGAAATCTTTATGTACGCAGTATTAGAGACAGGCAGCAAACAGTATCGCGTTAGCGCCGGGGATCAGTTGGAGATCGAGCGCCTGGCGGTCGAGGCCGGGCAACCGGTGACGTTCGACCGTGTGCTATTGGTCAACCAGGATGGCAAGATCACCGTGGGCACGCCGACCGTGGCCAATGCAGTCGTGGCGGCGGATGTCATCGAGCACAAACGCGGCGAAAAGAAAATCGCTTTCAAGATGAAGCGCCGTAAGGGCTATCATAAGACCATCGGCCATCGGCAGGAGCTGACGGTCATTAAAATCAAGGAAATCCGGACCGAATCCAGCTCGACTTCCGGACCGACATCTGCGGCCGAACCGTCGCCCGTCGCCGATGCCTCTGCACCTGTCACCAATTAGGAGTTTATGGCACACAAGAAAGGTCAAGGCAGTGTCCGCAATGGACGCGACAGCGTCAGCAAGCGGCTCGGAGTGAAACGATTTGGCGGCGAGCTGGTCACCGCCGGCAGCATCCTCGTGCGGCAGCGCGGGACTAAATTTGTCGCCGGCCAGAATGTCGGCACGGGCCGGGATTGGACTTTGTTCGCGCTGGCAGATGGCAAGGTCCGCTTCGACAAAGACAGCCGGCGAGTCAATGTGCTGCCGGAGGCCGTGCAGGCTAACAGTTGACCGAGGCTTCTCATTATTCGTAGCCGCCGACCTGAGTCGTCGCAAATTTGCGGTTTCCCGTTGAGTCCGCCGTGACGTCGGCGGCTACAGTCTTTCATCAAATCGTGCTGAACGCCGACTTCCCCGCCCACCTGTCCCGTGTTCGTTGACGAGATCAAAATTTACGCCCGCGCCGGTCATGGCGGCAAAGGCTGTGTCGCCTTTCAGCGCGAAAAGTATCGCCCCAAGGGCGGCCCAAGCGGCGGCAACGGCGGGCGCGGTGGGGACGTGATCCTCGAAGCCGATCACGACCTGAACAATCTCATTGCGCAATATTACCAGCCCCGCCTGATTGCGGAGGACGGCCACGCCGGGATGGGCAAGGGAATGGACGGTCACGTGGGCAAGGATCTGGTCGTCAAAGTCCCTTGCGGCACGCTCATCTGGCGTCAGGAGCACGGAGGCGCTCCCGCACGAGAAAAAGCCCTCGAGAAGTCTGAAAAACAAACGCCGCTCAGCACAAGTTCCAGCCAGCGGCCCCTGCTCCGAGCCAGTCCTCGCGGCAGCGCGTTGGAATTTGACCTCGCTGCGAACGAACCGGAACCAGCGCACCGGCCTGGCGTGCGACCAAAGGGTGAGTTGACGGCCGACCTCACCATCCACGGGCAGAGGTTCATCCTGTGCAAGGGCGGCAGGGGTGGGTTAGGGAATCGAAATTTCGCCACGGCCACCCGCCAGGCCCCGCGTTTTGCACAACCCGGCGAGCCGGGCGACGAAGGCTCATTCCTGTTCGAGCTGCGCATCATTGCCGATGTTGGAGTTGTGGGCTATCCAAATGCCGGAAAATCGACCTTGCTCACGGCCATTTCCCGCGCGCGGCCCAAAGTGGCGCCCTATGCGTTTACCACCTTGCATCCGCAGATCGGCATCGTGGAGTACCCGGATTTTTTCAGGCTCACGGTCTGCGACGTGCCTGGTTTGATCGCCGGCGCCCACCGCAATCTCGGTCTCGGCCACGAATTCCTGCGACACATCGAGCGCTGCCAGATGCTTGTCCTGCTGCTGGACATGGCGGGCACCGAGGGCCGTGAGCCGTGGCAGGATTACCAAAACCTGTTGAACGAGTTGAAGCTCTACGATCCAACGCTGCTGGACAAACCTCGCCTCGTCGTCGCCAACAAAATGGACGAGCCTGCGGCAGAGGCCAACCTTAAGAAGTTCAAACGCCGGATCCACAAGACCCCGGTCCTGCCGATCTCCGCCGCGTTCGATCAGGGGATTCCCAAATTCACCCAACTAATCCGCAAAGCTGTTGAGAAGGTTCGGAGTGAGCAGTAATCCACCGTGGTCCCGTAAATCATTCTGATTTGGATTGACTGTGGTCACGCAGAGCCGCTCTAATTTTTGCGGCGCTGAATTCAACCCGTTGAAACAAACGGGACTAAAGTGATGGCGTAGAAAGGTCACGGCCCCATGTTAAAAGCCGGCATCATCGGTCTTCCAAACGTTGGGAAATCGACACTGTTCAATGCCGTAACTCGCTCGCATAAGGCGGCGGCGGAGAATTATCCGTTCTGCACCATCGAGCCCAACCTCGGCGTGGTGACCGTGCCCGACCCGCGCTTACCGGAGCTGGCCAAAGTCGCCAAAGTCAGCACGCAAATCCCGGCGGTGATCGAATTCGTCGATATCGCTGGCCTGGTCAAAGGTGCGTCGAAAGGAGAGGGACTGGGAAACAAATTCCTGAGCCACATCCGGGAAGTGGATGCGCTAATCGAAGTCGTGCGCTGTTTTGAGGATCCGGACGTGGTTCACGTGACCGGCGAGCTCGATCCGGTGCGGGACATCGAGATCGTGACGACGGAGTTGATCCTTGCGGACCTGGAAGCGGTCCGGAAATGGCGCGAAAAAATCTCGCGCGACGTCAAGCGAGGCGACAAGCACGCCCTGCTGGAAGCGCACCTGCTCGAAAAAATCGAGGCGCACCTGAACAGCGGCAAACCGGCCAACACCCTCGGGTTGCCACTGGCGCCGGATGAAAAAATCATCGTCCGGAGTTTCTTCCTGCTCACCGACAAACCGACCATTTTCGCCGCCAACGTCAAGGAGAGCGACCTGGCGACCGCCGAGACGAATCCGCAGGTCCGGGCAGTGCGCGAATATGCGCGAACGCACCACGCATGCGACACCGTGGTCGTTTGCGCCCAGTTGGAGAGTGGTCTGGCTGATTTGGCTCCGGAAGAAGCGCAGGAATATCTGGAACAATCGGGCGTCCAGGAGCCCGGCATGCTTGCGCTCATCCATGGCGCCTACCGGTTGCTGGGCCTGCGCACGTTCTTCACGTTCAACGAAAAGGAAGTGCGCGCCTGGCCGATTCCGGCCGGCGCCACGGCTGCGAAGGCGGCCGGGACTATTCATACGGACTTTGAGCGTGGGTTTATCAAGGCGGAGACGGTCCCCTGCGCCGATCTGGTCCAGCTCGGCTCGGTGGCCCGCGCTCGGGAGACGGGTCATTACCGCATTGAAGGCCGGGAATATGTCGTTCGGGACGGCGACGTGCTCTTGTTCCGTTTCAATGTGTGAACGGGCGCGGCAAGTGCAATTCCGCCCTTGCTAATGCTCGAAATTCGTCCATCCTGCCCACGCCTGCCGGTGAGGCCTAGTGCCTAATCTTCAATTGAACCTTCGTTCAGTGGCGATTTGAAACCGGCGGCCAGGAACGATAGCTGGAGCACAAGCTCAACAGCTTTCGTTCGAGTGGCGAAGAATATCCTATGGAAGAGCCGATAGAAGTCGAAGGGCGAATTACCGCCGTGCTCGCGGGCACGATGTTTCGAGCCAAACTCGAGAACGGCCATGAAGTCCTGGCGCATATCTCGGGCAAGATGCGCAAGCGCTTCATCCGCCTGACTATTGGCGACCGGGTGAAAATGGAAATGTCCCCTTACGATTTGGACAAAGCCCGAATCGTCTATCGGCTTTGAGGCTCACTTCGTCTGCGGCTGGGCATTAAACATTGGCTTCTCTTCCCTTACCATCGAAGCCGGCGCGATCTCGCGAACCCGGCCTGCCGGGACATAGGCGGGTCGCCCGTTGGCATCCTTGAAAACGTAGCGGTCATTTTGCAGCCGTGGTTTGCTCGCAGTGGTAATGCGCCGGCCGTTGTCCAGCGTGATCACATAAGTGTGCGCGCAGCCGCAAAGCACGACTAAACCGGCCAGGCAAACCAGCGCCAGTTTTTTCTTGCTCAAGCCTTTCACAACGGCGACAGGGTGCCTCTGCCTCTGAACTTTCGCAACACCGCATTGGATTCACGTTCGATTCCCTCAGAACGGAGGGCGCCCGTCTCCGGGCGCAGCAATTTCCGTCGATGTGTGCGGTGCTGAGATTTTCACAGTGTTGCGACCATTTCTGCTTTGCTGCGCCCGAGGACGGGCGCTCTCCGCGGACTCCGTCCCGCGTTTGCTCATCGTTTAGTTGGCGTGCGGAAACGCGCCTTGACACGCCTGGAACAGGCGCTCAGCTTTGAGCTGTGAAAACTCCAAGCCTTGGCGGTCCACCGCCACCCACCCCGACGAAATCTGTTTGTCAAAAACGCTGCGCAGATGATCGGACGATTCGGGTCGAACCAACCCGAGGAAAACAGACCATCCTTTTCCGCCGACTTGGTTTAGTTGCGCTCGTTATCAGCATTGTTTTCTTTGGTTTCCGGGCCACGGCTCAAGACCTTGCGTCCTTCGAAAAGCGGCTGACGGAATTTCGTTTGCCAAGCGGGCTGACCTTCCTGATTTATGAGCGTTCGGAAGCGCCGGTAGTTTCCTTCTTTACCTATGTCGATGTAGGCGCGGCCCAGGAGGTGCCGGGCATCACCGGCCTGGCGCACATGTTCGAGCACATGGCCTTCAAGGGGACATCGAAAATCGGCACGACGAATTACGCGAAGGAAAAAATGGCCCTGGACAAGATCGATCGCGCCTACCATGCCTACGATCAGGAGCGGCACAAGACAGGCGGGCCGGATCCCGAAAAACTTAAAGCGCTCGAAAAAGCCTGGAAAGATGCGCAAGAAGAGGCCGATTCATACGGCTTGAAGAACGAGTTCGGTGAGATCATCGATCGCGAGGGAGGAGTTGGCCTGAATGCCGGCACCAGTTCCGACTCGACGGTTTATTTTTACTCCCTACCTGCCAACAAGCTGGAGCTGTGGGCGCACCTGGAGTCCGAGCGATTTCTCGACCCGGTCTTCCGGGAGTTTTACAAGGAGCGCGACGTCGTGATGGAAGAGCGCCGATTGCGCACCGACAGCCAGCCCATCGGCCGCCTTCTGGAGCAATTCAACGCGGTGGCTTTCACCGCCCACCCGTATAAACAACCCGTCGTTGGCTACATGAGCGACTTGCTCTCCTTCTCCCGCGAGGATGCCGCGCACTTCTACAAGACTTATTATGTGCCCAGCAACATTGTCATCGGCATCGTGGGAGACATCAAGGCCAAGGATGCCATCCCCGTCTTGAAGCGCTATTTTGGCCGGATCCCTGCCGGGCCACCGCCGGCTCCGGTGCGCACCGTCGAGCCGGTCCAGATTGCCGAGCGGGAAGTGCGCATTCCCGACAAGTCACAGCCCATTTATATCGAGGGTTACCATAAGCCGGCCGCTACGGATCCTGAGGAGGCAATTTATGCCGCTATTTCGGATTTGCTGTCCAGCGGCCGAACGGCCCGGCTGTATCGCAGCCTGGTGCGGGACAAGAAAATCGCCGCTCAGGCAGGAGCCTTTCCCGGTTTTCCCGGGACCAAGTACCCGAATGAGATGATTTTCTTCGCGGTTCCTACTCCGGGCCATGGGAACGAGGTAGTGCAAAAGGCTCTCCGAGAGGAAATCGACAAACTCAAACAGGAACTGGTGACCGACGACGAACTTAAAATGGTGAAGACTCGGGCCAAGGCGAACTTGATCCGCGGCCTGGCCAACAACAGCGGGATCGCCGGCGCCCTGGCCCGCTACCAAACTCTTTACGGAGATTGGCGAGAGTTGTTCCGTTCGGTCGAGAAGATTGACAAAGTCAGCAAAGACGATATCCAGCGGATCGCCAAGCGAACGTTCATTCCCACTAACCGTACCGTGGCGATGATCGTCAACGAAAACCCACCGGCCGCCACGAACTAACTGGGAGAACGAAATGAAGACACCAACCCTCCAGTTCCTGCTAGCCACCACATTAGCGGCCGCCCTTACGCGCAGCGCCACCGCCCAGGTCAAGGACTATCGCGAAATCAAATTCCCGGCACTTCCCACGTTCAATATCCCGAAACCGACGGTGTTCACGCTTGCGAACGGATTGCAAGTGTTCCTTCTGGAAGACCACGAACTTCCTTTGATCAACGTTACCGCGCGGATTCGTACCGGCTCGAATTACGAACCCGCTGAAAAAACCGGTCTCGCCAGTCTGCTGGGAGCCGTCCAACGAACGGGCGGGACCTCGCGCCAGACCGGGGACCAGATCGACGACTTCCTGGCCGCTCGCGCCGCGTCCATCGAGACCAGCATTGGCGAGGATTCCGGCTTCGCCAGCATGAACTGCCTGAAACAGGATTTTGCGGACATTTTCAAAGTCTTCGGCGAAATCCTTCGCGCGCCGGCATTTGCGCAGGAGAAACTGGATCTGGCGAAGGTAGCCGAGAACACCGGGATCGCCCGGCGGAATGACAACGTTGGCGGCATCACTCAGCGAGAAATTACGCGGCTGGTTTATGGGCCGGACTCCCCGCTGGCGCGGAACACGGAATACTCCACCATCAAGGCCGTCACGCGCGATGACCTGGTTGCCTGGCATAAAAAATACTACCAGCCAAACAGCATCCTCCTGGGGGTGTCCGGCGATTTTAGCGCGGCCGAGATGCGGCAAAAAATCGAGGAGGTGTTCGGCGATTGGCCCAAGGGCCTGGAGTTTTCCGCTCCGCCCGTGGCGTATCAAAAGGAGACCGTGCCCGGATATTATTTCATTGAGAAACCCGATGTTAACCAGGCGAACATCGTTTTCGGCCACTTGGGAATCGAGACTCGCAATCCGGACTATTTCGCTGCCCAGGTAATGAATGAAGTGCTTGGGGGCGGCTTTGCGAGCCGTATGTTCAGCAACGTGCGTTCGAAGCAGGGCCTCGCGTACAGCGTCTATGGCTCCCTGGACTCCGATTATTACCAGCCCGGGTTATTCCGAGCGGGCTTGCAAACCAAGTCCTCCACAACCACCAAGGCCATCGCCGCCGTAAAGGCTGAGATCGCCGGCATCATTGACCACCCTCCTACCGAGGCCGAATTGAAGCGGGCCAAAGACGCGATTCTCAATTCCTTCATTTTCCATTACGACAGCAAATCCAAGGTCCTTTCCCAACAGATGACTTACGCGTTCTATGGCTTGCCGTCGGACTTCCTGGAGCAGTACCGCGCGAATATCGAGAAGGTCGCCAGCGCCGACGTCGCCCGCGTGGCCAGGCAATACATTCACCCGGACAAGATGGCGATTCTAGTCGTGGGCAAATCGGCCGACTTTGACCAACCGCTGAGCAATTTGGGCAAAGTGACGTCTATCGACATCACCATTCCGCCGCCTCCGGACACTACGCCCAAAGTCGCGAAAAACGCCGCCGCTCTTGAGGCCGGAAAACAAACCTGGACGAAGGTCGCCAAAGCCCTGGGAGGTGACGTGTTGAAAAAGGCGGAGACTGTCCGCGCCGGCGCGAGTGTCGCGCTCAAGATGGGGGGTCAATCGATGTCGTTGAAGCAGAATACGACAATTGTATTCCCGGACAAAGTGCGCCAGGCAATCACCACGCCTCTGGGCGATCAGACCGTCGTCATCAACGGCGGGGACGGCTTCATGGTGATGGGCGACAAAGTCCAGGCGCTGCCCGCTGCCGTGTTGCAGGAACAGACCAAAGAGGAGGGACGAAACCTGGTTTACCTGCTGCATTACTATGACGATCCAGCCATGGAGATTTTGGCGGCGGGCGAGGAGAAAATCGATGGAGCCGACTGCCAGATTGTGGCTCTGACATTTAAGGGGGTCGAGTCGAGGTTGTGGATAGCGCCGGACGGCAAAATACTTAAACAGACGTACCAGGGGATGAATCCCCTAACGCGAACTCCCGGCATGATCGAGAGTATCCTCTCCGACTACCAACCCGAAGGCGCGCTGCTAGTCCCGCGCCATCAAGTCCGCAAGATCGATGGCGAGGAGCTGATGACCATCACGCACGATTCCCTCGAGATTAATCCAAAGATTGATTTGAACCTATTCAAGAAACCGGCGGGATGATCGGAGGCTGACGGTACCGACTGGCGGGAATCTAGAATTTCATGAACTGCAAGGCGGCGGTCACCGTCGGATCATTCTCTTTGGTGGCGTTGACGATTTCGGAGATGTGGCTCTCGTGTGGGATATAGACCAACTCACACTTGACTCCTTCCTGCCGCAAAGCCTGATAAAACTCGCGCGCAAGGGCCGGCAAACCGAAATAGTCCCACTGGCAGTAGGTCACCATAAAAGGCGACGCCCCCGCCTTCACGTGGAACAGCGGCGACGCGTCTCTGCGGGCTGCCGGATCTTTGCCAAACACAGACTCCTGGCTTTCGCCCCGCGTCAGGTTGTACACGCCGCTGAGTGCCAAAACGCCACGGATGAGTTTAGGAGAGAGTTGATAGGCCGCCAGATAGTGCGAGTCCAACGCGAGCAGGGCCGCCAGGTGGCCGCCCGCCGAATGGCCCGCCACATAAATGCGGTTCGTGTCGCCCCCGTACTCGGCCACATGCCGAATCGTCCACGCGAATGCCGCCGCCACGTCTTCGATCTGTGCCGGGTGCGGATGTTTCGGGGCCAACCGGTAACTCGGCACGACAGTGACATATCCTGCGCGCGCGTAGCGGTTTCCCAGCGGCGGGTAGTTCGAGCGATCCCCGGATTTCCAGGCTCCGCCATGAATGAAAAAGAAAACCGGTTCCGATGTTTTGCTTTTAGGCCGATAGATATCCAGCTTGTGCTTGCCGGCGTCCTCCTCGGCGCCCTCGCGGTAGGTGATATCCTTGAGCGCTTCGACGTCCGGTGAAAGCTCCCTTGATGGCAGCCGCATGTCCGCCGGTCCGAGCGTTCTTAGGTAAATCGGATTGGAATAGATCCACGGGCGGTCTTCTCCGTCCACAGTCAACCAGGCCTCGAGCCGATAAGCCCCCGGCTCCTTGGTCTGGAAAGTCAGGTTCGTGCCTGTCGCTTCCTGGATCATCGCTCCCTTGTGAAACAAGCGCAGCCGGGCAGGCACAGGCGTTGCCGCCATGACACGCGTATTTCCCATCATCGGGGCCGTGTCGCCCATTGGAAATACTCCTAAATTGTTCACCGCGCCAAAGCTGAACCCGGTGGGATCGCACAGCCAGTCATGCGCCACGTAAGCGTGTCCGTTCGTCAGCGCCTCGCGAATCTGGGGCTCAGTCAATTCCTGGGCCAGAATGTGCGTGGTCAGGTTTCGGAAACTTATCTCGTACGGATCCAACGTCACCCCGTTCAGAATGACGTTTTGATGTGCATCATTTGCGCCGATGCCCGTAAAGGGTTTCTTTTCGTTTTCCTGGTCCCATTTGGTGAAAATCTCCTGGTGATAATCTGGCCTGGCGGCGGAGAACTCGTCAGGGAAAGCATGAAAATTATCCACCACGGTTCGCCAACGGTCAGTGTCTCCGACGGCCGCAGTCAGGTAAGACTCCAGTCCTTCGTCGAGCTTCCTATCGGTGTGGCGATTGCAGATTTCCATGCCAACCAGGCCTTCAGTGGCAGCGTCGTAGTGCTTTTCGATCTGCGACAAGAATCGCAGGCCGCTGCCGGGAATCGGTTTGCCATCCGCTCCATAATCCGGAAACCACAAAGTTTCATCGCTGGTTTCCGATCCGGCAATAAACAACACGCCCTCGCGCAACCCGCGCCAGGCGTCCGCTTTGGGACCGTCATGCTCCGTCATCATCACCACGCGGACGCCGGCTTTGCGGGCGGCGGCCAACAGCTCTTGCCGCGTGCCCTTGGTGTGTTCGGCGTCTTCCGCATGGGCGTGAATAATCGCGCGAAAATCCTCATACACGCCGTGGCTCGGAGGCGGACGGCGTTCGCGCTGAAATCGGAGCCGCGCCTCGTGGGCTGCTTGCAGATGCGGCCGCTCGAGCCGTTGCGACGAAGTAAAGGCTTGATTAGTGGCTGTGTCGGCTCTGGCGATGGTCGCCACGACCACACAAGTCAGCATTTGAGCGCGCCTTAAGATTGTAGCAGCCGACGTAAGGAGGCTCTGATCAATTTTGGATTTTGGATTTTGGATTTTGGATTTTTCTGTCAGAGCCTGTGGTTGTTGCATATCCTTCGTCTCGGTAATTGTGGTTCCAGTTACGTCGCGGCGACTGTATCATCCCTCAAAAGTCTTTCCAATACCTCCATGAGAAAAGGAATCGGCCGAATCATCCTGCGAATTGCTGCCGCTCTTGCCGTCCTCGTCGCCGTGACGTTAGTGGCCTGCCTCGACGGTGTTGATTACCGGCCATACTTTCGGCAGCAATATTATGCCGAGACTGCAGCGCGGTTACGCCTTCGCGAGGCGACCAACACGATCTCGCACGGCGAGCTGAGCGCCGGTTTCGGCCGCGCGCGGCTGACGCCGACGGTAAGCGCGCCGGCAGATGATCCGGTACACGGCCAATTCCGCGCGCTGGCGCTTGCGGGCTACGGCGAGCGGAGAGGGCATCCCGCCACGGGAGCCCACGACGATCTTTACGTCAAGGCCGTAGCCCTGCGCGTGGGTGACCGTTTGGGCGTGATGCTCGGCGCCGACGCGTTAATTATTCCACGCGAAGTAGCCGACGCCGCGGCCGTGCGGCTGGCGCAGGAACTGGGATTGGGCCGCGAACAACTCTATTTCAGCGCCACCCACACTCACTGCAGCCTGGGGGGTTGGGGTGAAGGCGTGGCCGGCGAGGCTTTTGCCGGGAAGTTTCAGCCGGGAGCGCGAAGCTGGTTCGCCGACCGCATTGTCGCGGCCGTTCGTGAAGCCGTTGCAGATTTGAAGCTCGCCTCCTTCGGCCACGGCGGTTTTGCGGCGCCCGAGTTCGTCCGAAACCGACTGGTCGGGAAATTGGGCCGCGTGGATCCCGAGTTCAGTTTCGTCGTGCTGAAGCAGAGCAATGGCAGGCAGGCGGTGCTGGGGAGCTACGCCGCCCACGCGACTGTTTTGTCCGGCTCGGTGATGGAGTTTAGCGCGGATTATCCAGGCTACTGGCAACGCGCCGTCGAGCAGGCCACCGGCGGCATGGCAGTCTTCCTGGCCGGCGAGGTCGGCAGCCACGGCCCTTCGCCCGGGGAGGGTGGATTCAAAGGTGCCGAGCGGATGGGTCAGGCGCTCGCGCAGATGCTGATTGAACGGCTGTCTCAGATCGCCATGACTAACCAAATCGCGTTCAGCACGCTCGGCCTCGACGTGTCCCTACCCTCCCTGAACGTCCGAATCAGCGACGGCGTCCGGGTTCGACCCTGGCTCGCGGGAAAGTTGCTGCCGGCGGCCAGGAAGAGCTTTCTCCAGGTCTTCCGGCTGGATGGTTCTCTTTGGATCTCGACTCCATGCGATTTCAGTGGTGAGCTTGCGCTCGGAATCAAAGACTCTCTTCGTGCGCGAGGTTTCAGCGCCAGCATCACTAGCTTCAACGGGGACTACATCGGCTACGTGATTCTCCACCGGTACTACCACATGGACGGTTACGAGCCCCGGCTGATGTCCTTCTTCGGGCCGTATGTTCCCGATTACCTGGACGAACTCATCCAAACCATGGCGCTGAATGTCGTGAGTCAATAGCGATAAGGAAGATGAAAAGTCGCAGGTAAGGCTCATGAGTCAGCAGGCTAAAGAGCCTGAAGCTTTGGTTCGTTGATCAAGCTGACCACGGGACGGACTGCGGAGAACGTTTGGGAGTTCGCCAGAAAGAAATTCCAGTGCTATGGACACGAATCACGCATCCCATTCGTTTTGCCTGCGTGTTGAAGGTCGGATGCCGCAAAAAGAGGCGCACGAACTCTGCCGCTTCGCGCCGCTTCACGTCCAACCATACCAGGCAATAGTTCGCGTGCATCCAATCGCGTCGATAATAATCCTGGTCCAAACTAAGAAAGGTGGGCTGAGGTAGGCGATGGAGCACCGTGATTAGGACCTCATCAGCGGCGCCCCGGGCCGCCACGTCAACGCCGATGGAGCGAAAACGTATCCGCCACTTACGCAGCAATTGCCGCTGGCTGGCGGGCAAATTTTCGTCGAGCACCAACATTGAAACCCTTGAATGGCTTGTGCTTGACTACTAGCGGGGCGATTGCAATCGCTTCCCCAATCGCCTCGCCTGCCACCCGTCCGTCCCACTCGCGCGAGATTTCATCCCAGGAAAGGCCTTCTTCGAGCTGTTCCAGGACCAGCCAAACCATAATGCGGGTGCCCTTAAAGGTTGGCTGGCCACCGCAAATCTTCGAGTCTGCGACGATATGCCGCCCGAGCTCAATTCGGCGGTGGTTTCCGTTCGTTCTCGCCTTCATGCTGATGCAGCAAAATATGGTACTATGCATACCTGATTGCAAGCTGCCGTCGGAGCTATTTGCTCCTCTTCGCCGCCTGGGGACTCGCCACACTCCACCACCTCCGTCTCAAGGTCGATTTGTCTCCACTTCCCCCTGGCGTACGCATAGGCCGCCACAACTCCGGCAACCAGCCCCACCATCACCGTGTCTCCAATCATTGCGATGGGGGTCATCGCAACCCGGACGATAGTTGCGTTGCCCTGCAGATATATCGGCAGCTCATACGGACCTTCGGTCGCGCCGTTGTGGTGCAGGAGAGATTCCTGGCCGTTGGTCTGGAAGGACATCGCGACCCGTGGGATAGTTGTGGCCGGGGGGTTGGTCGCTTTCGGTGGAGCGGCGCACACCGGGATCTCGCGTCGCGGCGGAATCCGGGTAAGGCCACGTCAGATTGGACGCATTTGCCTTTGAAAAGCATATTCTCAGGAAATCAATACGATTACCAAGACTGTTCTGTCTCCGGCGAAGTCAGCGCAGGTTGTCGGTTTGCGTTACGTTACCGACGAACCGCCCGGCATTCGCCGCGAACGCTGCGGACAGGGTTTTCGTTATCGCTCGGCCGAGGGCCGAATTATACGCAAGCGGCACACGCTCAAGCGCATCAGTTCGCTGGTGATCCCGCCGGCGTGGTCAGACGTTTGGATTTGTCCCCTTGACCACGGGCATTTGCAAGCGACTGGCCGGGATGAACGCGGGCGCAAGCAACACCTCTATCATCCGCGCTGGCGGGAGGTTCGCGACCAAACCAAGTATGACCGGGTGATGGATTTTGCCCGCGCACTGCCGGGAATTCGGAACCAGATCAGACGCGACCTCGCGCGCGAGGGCCTTTGTCGGGAAAAAGTGCTGGCCACCGTTGTGCGATTGCTCGAAGTCAGCCTCATCCGCGTGGGCAACGAAGAATACGCCCGCGACAATAAATCGTACGGCCTGACCACGATGAAAAACCGCCACGCCCTGGTGCGAGGCGCAAAGGTCAAATTTCATTTTCGTGGGAAGAGCGGCAAAGAACACGTTGTGGAAGTCGAAGACCGGCGCGTTGCCCGGATCGTTCGGGCATGTCAGGACGTTCCCGGCCAGGAACTTTTTCAATACGTGGACGACGAGAGTCGAAAGCACCACGTCGGCTCCGGGGACGTGAACGATTACTTGCGCGAGATCACCGGCCGCGATTTTACGGCAAAAGATTTTCGGACCTGGGCTGGGACGGTTTCCGCCGCCAGCGAATTGCTACGCCTCGGTCCGGCTGAACTGGAAACGGCGGCTAAGAACAATGTGGTTGCAGCAATCAAAGCCACCGCCCATACCCTCGGCAATACTCCCGCCTTCTGCCGCAGATCCTATGTCCACCCGGCGATCCTCGAAGGCTATCTCGATGGCTCGTTGATTCCGATGCTGAACGAGCGGAACGCCAAAAACAGGCTGCACACTGCGTGCCGACTCCGGCCAACCGAGGCTGCCGTGTTGAGATTTTTGAAAGGTGCCAGCAACCGAGGAAGGAAACACGCGCGTTCCGATAGCTGAAAAGACAGCGCGAACGTGCGGTGAGCTAAAAGAGTGCCCACGTCAGTTCAGAAATTAGCGAAGATTAGCATGGATTAGCGGTTTGAAAATGGAATCCCTTGCAGTGGCACTGACGCAAGAACCACCGGTTCATGCAACCAGCAGATAGTCCCGGCCCTCAGTACGGCCGAGGCCGTTCAATTGAGCGGCGATTAATTCTCGCGCGCCGCGTGCCGAGACGCCCGCGAGGATGAACGCCCCGTCGCTGGAAGGTAGATTGTGCGGACCGACGACTGGACGGCCATCGCGCAGGCGCCCGAGCTTCTTCCGATCGACATCAATGAAACCCGAAAGCGAGATGCCTTCAGTTTCGAGAGTGCGGATTCGCTGCCGGGTAATTCGTCCCGCGCCCCAGAGCCAGAACTCACGCCGTGGTTCCACCTGACGTTTAAGCCAGCGCGCCAGGTAAACGCATTTGATGCGATAAAAAGCCTCCGGGCGGTATCGCCGGTCAATGCGAGAGAGGCGGGTTGGCGCATCATTCCAGAGCAAGAGTTCCGCATCGACTTTTCCGAATTGGACCCCGGCATCCATCCACCGGAGCCAGAGTTCATAGTCTTCGGGAAAATCGCCCGTTTCGTAGCCGCCTTGCTCCTGCAACAACCGACGCCGGAACATAACACTCGGATGCGCCACCGGCGATTCCACAAAACGACGAAGCGCAATGTCTTCCGGCGTGAGCAGAGAATTGATCCAGGTGACATGCGCAGCATATCCCGCTTGCGCTGTTGGGTCGCCTCCATGCCGCACGCGACAGGAGACTACACCGAGTTCAGGATGGCGCTCAAAAAACTCCAATTGCCGCAGCAGCCGCTCCGGAGGGCTCCAATCGTCAGCATCCAGCCGCGCGATAAATTCGCCGCGAGCGGCGGCGCATCCACGCTGCAACGCTTCGGCAATTCCGAACGCCGCTTGGGACAATACCTGAATCCGGGGATCGCCGCTCGCAGCCGATGCCAGAATGCCTGCAGTCTCATCCTTCGAGCCGTCATCAACCGCCACGAGCTCCCAATTTGCGAACGTCTGACACGTGACGCTCTCCAGCACAACCGGAAGTGTTCCGGCAGAATTTCTCACCGGCAAGACAATAGAAACTTTCGGATCGTCGGCCATCAAAGAGGAAAGGAGACGGCAGAAAGTTGAAAGTAGAAAGCCCAAATCAGTCATGCGGACCATGGCGCTGGAGCTGGCGAACGAATTCCAGTGAGGCAAAGAGCAGCCTCAACGTGGATAAGTCTCCACTGTTCCGGTGGCGTACGCGTATGCCGCCACGAGAGAGGCGACCAGCCCCACCATCACTGTGTCGCCGGCAACTGCGAAGGGCGTCAAAGCCACCCGGACAAAATTGGCGTTGCTCTGCAGATAAGTCGGCAGGGAATATGGGCCCTCGCTCGCGCCGTTGAGGTGCAGAAGAAATTCCTGGCCGTTGTTCTGGAGCGACATCGCGACTGAAGGGAGCGTTTTAGGAGTGGAGTTGGTCGCTTCCGGCGGACTCGCGCACACTTGGACAGGAGCCATGCTCGAAGCGAGCTGTGGATTGACGAAGCGAGGTTTTTCCCGCTGGCGAATGCGCTCGTCATTTTCCCGCAAAAAGTACGCGCGGCGTTGAACCGCTTCGCTTTGCTCATGGACCTCGTCATATTGCACGAGTACGTCGTCGCTCTGCGCGCTGGCAAAAAGTGCCAGGCGCGGATCCGGCGCCGGCTCAGCAAAGCGGCGCAATTGCGCGTTGTTCCAGAGCTTGTAGGTCAGGCTGTAGTCCTGAACCGTCGCGCAGCCTGTCGTGAGCAGCATGAAGCCGAGCGCGGTGGAGAGAATGGTCATCGTTGTCTTCACAGGACTCGCAGTTGCTGTCCCGCAAACTCGCGTTCATCGGCGGAGGCCGTCCCCGCAAACTCCTGAGTCACACGATTACGCCCGGCAACAGTCCAGGGTTAGTGGCCCTTTTTTGCTTTTTGAAGTTCCTCGGCAACTTTCTTGGCCGCCTCTTCCATGAAGGAATCAGCGGTTTGTCCCGCTGCCAGCGCACCGCCGCCGCCCCAGCTATTCTTGTTCACGTCCATGGTCGCGAGCAAGTTGCCAGTACCGCCTTCTCGAAACTGGATCAAGGCATCCAGATAAGAGCTGCCCGCGCCCATTCCAACCCACAAACGGGCCGCTGCGCTGCCGCGCTCGTAGCGGGTAATCTCGCCGTCAATCACCAACGACGTTGCATCCGCTGCGCCTTCGCGCGTGACCTGCTGAAAAGCGCCCGTTTTCCTGGTTTCGCTGGCGATTAGGTCAGGGAACTCATGGGTCACGCGTTTCAGATCCTGCGCTTTCTCCTGCGGGTTTTTCGTTTCCTTTTCGGTTGCTTTGTCAACAAAATCGTGCACGAGCACCTGGTTGTAGGCCGAGAGGTTGACTGGGCTTTTTCCGTCCGGGGACTTGAGGCCGGAAATGGTGCCGCAACCGGCCAGCCCGAACAGCGCCAGCAGCGCGCCGGACGTTGCGATAACACTCTTGCTTTTCGATGGTTTGAGTTCGTTTCTTGGGTTGTTCATGCGTCCTTTCTTGTTTTTGGGTTTGTTGCATTCTTTCATGCCAGGACTGAATTCCAATGCGTCGAGGTCACTGATAGTAAATTCTCCGCTGATTGACACTATTGCTTTCAAGAATTCTTTTGCTGTTTCCTGCCTGGGACGCCATTCAAGGACTGCCGATTCTTTGTCTGTGGCGCTGCCGTGGATACCTGCCTCGCCGCGCCTTACGGCGACGTCCACTCGCAGGCCTTGCTGCCACCAGGGGCGCGGCCATCCCTGAACGCGGCTGCGCATCCGGTGGAAATTATTCTCCACAGAAGGAGAGTCTTGTGGGATTTCATGTGAGCAGAGTAGCTTAAGGGCCCTCGGCGCGTTAATCGATAGTTTTGTTCAGCATATTGTTTGGATCGATGGAGTAAGCCCGCTGGCTTTTTTGTTCAGTCGCACCGGAGTGGTTCCATTTTTTCCTGGGGGTGGCGCGGCTTGAATTCGCGCGCGAGTCGCAGGCCCGCGGCGATTTGCTCGGGCGACATTTCTTGCGAGATGTGCTGCCGGGCGGCTCGGGCGTCCTCATCCCCCTGAGCCAATGCCAGCGTGAACCATCTGTAAGCTTCGACGTAGTTCGTGACAAACGTGATCCCGCGAGCGTAGTCAACCCCGAGATTGTATTGAGCATTCGCATCCCCACGCTGTGCCGCTTTACTAAACCACTTTGCTGCCTCAGCCTGATCCTTTGGAACGCCATTGCCCGAATTGTAGCAAACGCCGAGGTTGGACTGAGCATCGGGATCGTCTTGCTCAGCCGCCTGGCGCAGCAACTTCACCGCCTCAACCGGTTCTTTGGGCACCCCTTGGCCGGATAAATAGCAGACGCCGAGATTGTTTTGTGCGGCAGGGTGGCCATTGTCAGCCGCTTTCCGGTACCACTTGACCGCTTCTCTTAGATCCTGGCCAATGCCGTCACCGTTCGCATAGCAGATTGCGAGATTGCATTGCCCCCTCACAGAACCTCGCTGCGCCGCTCTCCGGAAACATCGCACGGCCTCGACTGCGTCCTGTTTCACGCCTGCGCCTTTTAGGTAGCAGTCTCCCAGATTGGACAGAGCCGCGCCATCCTCCTGCTCGGCGGCCTTGCGATACCACGTGACGGCCGTAACACTGTCTTGAGAAACGCCGATCCCCCGCAGGTAACAATACCCGAGATTGTACTGCGCTGTGGCGTAGCCCTGCTCCGCCGCCTGCTTAAACCATTTCACCGCCTCAACGATGTCCCGTGAAACGCCCAAGCCCGCAAAGCAGCAATACCCAAGCCTGGATTGGGCCGGCGGGTAGTTCTGTTCAGAAGCCTTTCGGTACCACGTCACCGCCTCAGCGTAGTCCCTGCGCGGGCCTTCGAAGCAGCGGCTGCATTCGGCAAGGCAGTACTGAGCATGAGCATCGCCTTGCTCTGCCGCCTTGCGAAACCACTTCGCCCCTTCAACCATATCCTTCGGGACGCCATCACCTTTGACGTAGCGCTCTCCGAGACTGCATTGCGCAACAATATCGCCATCTTGCGCCTTACGCTTAAGGTCCTCAACGGAAAGTGTGGGTGCATCCTGCTGCGCCACCGCCTGGACCAGCCCCGCCGTCGCACACAGCAGCAATAATATGAAGGGTTTCATATCTCGCCCCTTGATAGAATGAGCTTTGACTGGATGAACGACACGGCGCGCTTGGTCATCTGATTATCGGTCCAGTACGTTTTCCAAAGACGGAACGAGTGCACTTTACCTTGTTTGGTTTTGAGGAGCAGCCAGGTCACATTCATGGACTTGCCCAATTTGCATTCGGCGATGCTGTCATATCGGAGCGACAGCGCTGGGGGCGCGTTGCCGGGCTGGTCGGGCTTGAGCCAGTAAATATTGGAATCGGTCAGCAAGAGACTTCCCTTCATGGCCACCGCAATTTTCCACGCGTCGAGTTCCAGATTGGGAAACCATTCGGCTTGAGCGCTGAGGCGCACCGGCTCATCACCGAGGGAGGTGGCGGCAGCGCCAACTAAGGCATGCGGGTCATCTTTGGCCGGACTGAGCCCGGCTCCTTGGATGTGCGAGGTGGCGTGCCGGTCGTGGACGAGGCCATTTTTGTCAAAGTCGATGAGCAGATAGCGAACCTGGTCAATTGTCCCGCCGGCACCGGAATAGCCACCGCTAACGAACCACAACGCCACGGGGCGTTCCGAGCGGTAGGCCAGCGCCCGTTCGTCGGGCGCTACCGCGTCTGGTTCGCCGAACTGCAGCAAGACTTCAGCAAAGGTGGTGACGCCGGGCTCGAGCCGGCCGGCGACTTGCTGGCTTAGGTCTTTGCGCGCGTTGCCGGTTTCTTTGACAGGCAGCGGCACGACCAGGCATCCGGAAAAAAAGACCGGCAAAATCAGCACCCAAAGGCAGGGGAGAATCGAGCTGATGAAGCGGCGCTTTTTCATTTTAGTTCACCGGCACTTGGGAATGCTTCTGCAACACGTCGTGCTCGTCAAAAACCAGGACTAGGCTGTATTTGGCCAGGCGCCAGTCCGGCCAACCGGAAGGATAAGAGCGTCGCTCGACGACGTAGTAGGCTGAAGTTTTGGGAGTGACGGCCAGTTGATAGGTAAGGATCCTCTCGTTTTGAAATTTAGCGGAGGGCTGACCGAGGTTGGTCAGCACCTCCTGCTTGGTGGTCTTGCTGTCCACCAGAAAATCGAGCAGGTCGGCCCGGCCTTTTTCAACCGGCGCGCTGGCGCAACCGGCCAGCAGTACGGCAAGAAGCAACATGCAGGCGAGATGTTTCATGGGCGACTTGAGGGCAATTCGCCCAGAGAGATCAGGCCGCTTTCGTCGTTTCCCCTGCAGTACCCACCGGCGTGAACATCTACGGTCGGCGCTGTCAGAGCTAGGACAAGGTGCAGCCACGCGGCTTTTCGCCCAAACTGCCGAGTCGGGTTCATGCTGGTCAATGTTACCTGGGCGAATGGTACCAGAAGGCTCTTCGGCGGGTTAATCGATAGTTTTTTTCAGCATACTGTTTGGATCGATGTGAGCATACTCCCACTTCAGTCCCGCTTTGGCGGCCGCGACTCGAGCAGTTGGATAATCTCGAAGAAACCTCGATCCTTGGCCGCATCCAACGGCGTTGCTCCCTTGCGGTCCGCGAGCGTCAAATTAGCCCCGTGCGCTAATAGCCATTCGACCATTGCTGGTTTGCGCGAAATTACCGCTATGTGCAACGGCGTCTGTCCATAGGCATCACTGGCATTGACGTCCGCTCCAGCATCGAACAGCGTGGCGGCGGCCTGCAGGTGGCCTCCGACGGCAGCCAAGTGAACCGCTGTGGCACGATGTGCGTTTCGGGAACGAAAGTCGCATTTGTGGTCGAGCAAAACTTTCAGCACCGGCGCGTTCCCATCGGCTGCGGTCCGAAGCAGGGCATTACTGCCGTCTGTTTGCACCGCATCTATTTGTGCGCCGTGTGCGATCAGCGCTTCGGCGGTCTCAGCGCTGCCCGCGCTGGCGGCAATCATGAGTGGCGTAAGTCCTTTGAGCGTGCGCGCATTGGGTTGAGCTCCTTGTTCCAGGAAAAATTTCACAAGTTCAGCCGGCCCGATCGCAGCCAGGTGCAACGGGGTCGCCAGGTCCGCGTTCTCTGCCTCCATTGCGGCGCCATTGTTGAGCAGCAATGCCGCGGTCGCGACGTAGTCCGCCGGGGTGCCAAATGGGGGCGGGTGTTTCGGCGACGCATTCGTTTTCGCCTCGCTCGCCATGTGTCGATTTAGAAAGGTCCCCTGCGCCGCCTGGTGCAGCGCGGTATCGAACCTGTGGCTCATCGCTTTCGGATTTGATTTGTTGGTTAAGAGCAGTGCCACGGCGCCGGGGTGACCTTGGAGCGCAGCCAGACCAAGCGCTGTCCTTCCTTCCCTGTCGCGGCTGTCCACCTTGCACCCGTGATCCAGCGCCCACTGCATCAATTCCAATCGATTGTCGCTCGCCGCGATTTGAAGAGCGTCGCGCCGGTCGGAATTGCATGCGGCTAGCGGATTTGCCCCGTGCGAGACCAGAAAATCTGCGGCCGGGAGATGTCCGCGTTCAACGGCGCTGAGCATTGGGGTAAAACCTTCGGCATCTTGCGCGTCTATCTCGGCGCCCTTGTTCAGGAGCAAAGTCATGAGTTTTACGCTGCCATTGTACGCGGCTACGTGCAGCGGAGTCATGTTCCGGTTATTAGGATTCTTCGCGCTTGCTCCCTTTTCCAAGAGCAAGGCGACGATGGGTTCGCTTCCGGCTTCGAGCGCCACATCCAACGGCCGTTTGCCTGCGTTCGACGCCAGTTCGACGTTTGCCCCGGCTTGCAGAAGGACCCGTACCATCGGCTCGTCTCCCCCGGCACACGCTAAGAACAGAGGTCGAGCGCCAAAAATCCCGGGTACATTGACATCCGCCCCGGCCTCGATCAATGCGGTAACACCATCCCGATTTCCTGAAAGGGTGGCAAAGTGAATGGGTTGGACTCCCCGCTGCCTGGCCTGCCTTGGGTTAGCTCCGTGCTTCAACAACGCTCGCAATTCTTCCCCATCAGCATTCAAGGCCGACAAATCCAACGAAACAGAATAACCTCTGACGTTTGTTAGCGTCGCCCCATGGAGCAGCAAGAGCTCGACGATTTGGCGCTTGACGGCAACAACTTCTGCCGATTCTTGCGCACCCAGGGATGTTTTCCAGGCGGCTGATATGTCTGTTGGCGCGATAGCCGCCGGCGCCGGTTTAAAACTTGCCAGCACATTCGAGAATCCTGTTATTAATCCTTCGAAGTCGGCGTGCAGGATGTTCGAAAAGGCACCTGGCCCCCGCGTAGACACAGCTAATTCGAGTGGTGTGAATCCCGCACGATTGGTTGCATTCACCGCCGCATTGCTGGCCACGAGTAGTTTCGCCACCGCAAGCTGGCCGTGAGCCGCGGCTAGGTGGAGTGCGGTGTCCCCGTTTGGGTCCGTGATGCTCACCGTAGCCGGGCTAGAGGAAAGGAGCTTCTGGACCACAGCCAGATCTCCGTGGCTGGCGGCCTCGTGGAGCTTTGACGCCCGGGCCAACAACGGCGCCGCAACGAGCGGAAAAACCAGGAAGAATTTAACCCAGTAACTGAGCCCTGCCGGAGTTGCCGAAATTAGTTTCGCCGGCGTCCTAGTCATAGACTATGTTTCGCACTTTACCTTGCTATTCGGCCCCGCTAACACCTTTCTTTCAAATAACGCTTAGCCGCGAGGCAGTGATCAAGGAATGATTTCCTATGGACCAAGACTGCGGGTCTTTGCTGGAAGCGCCTGCTCCGGCGACCAGGCAGGGTCGGCAGGATGCGGGGATGTCAGCGGACAGGTATCGTCGAAATCTTTTTGCGCTTGTTTCATAAGGGCAAGCAACTCCTCGACTTTGCGTGCGTATTTCGGCTTTTTGGCCAGGTTGTTCATTTCATTCGGGTCCGCGACCAGATCAAATAGTTGCGTGAAGTTGATCTGCGGATACCGGATGAGTTTCCAGCGCTCCTCGCGAATCGAGCGCTGCACGTCCTTATACTGATTGAACATGTAATCTCGCACTTTGGCTGCTTTACCCTTGATGACCGGCACCTGGCTTTTGCCCTCGACCTGAGGCGGGATGGCAGTCCCCGTGAGCTCGCAAACTGTCGGGAAGAGATCGTAGAGATACATGAACGCTTCGGTTTTCCCATGCCTTACGCCCGGGCCGGCGATGACCAATGGCACGTGCATGCCGCCCATCTCATAGAGGTTCTGCTTGCCCATCAGACCGTGGTCACCCAGTGAAAGTCCGTTGTCCCCGGCGAAAATGATTAGCGTGTTGTCCAATTCCTTCAGTTTCTTGAGTGCTTCGATGATCCGGCCGATGTGGTAATCAAAACAGGTTACACAGGCGTAGTAATCTGCCAGGTGACGCCGCACAACTTCCGGCGTGCGCGGATGCGGAGCCAGCAATTCGTCTCTGACCGTCATTTCGCCATTATCGAAAGGATGTACCGTCTGGAACCGCGGTGGGAGCGGGATCCGGGCAGGATCATACATTTTCATGAACTTCTCCGGCGCGACGCGCGGGTCATGCGGAACTTGGGGCGCGTAATAAACAAAGAATGGCTTGTCAGTCTTTCGCTCGCGCAGAAACTCAATGACTCGCTCCGCTGTTTTCTCGGCCGCCGTTTCATGGTGCTGGTCCGCGCCCAGGTCGCCGGTATAGAGGCACGTTTCGAAGGCTTCCATTCCCGGGCCAAACGAGTTGCCTTTCTTGCCGAGGTGAAACGTTTCATAGCCGCCTGCGGCCATGGCTCTGGGCCATAGCGCGTAATCCTTGCCGGGAGCGTGGAACAGTGACCGGCCCGTGAGGATCATCGTGCGACTGGGGGTGCATACCGCCGGAACCATCGAGCCCATGGTATAGGCATTGGTGAAGCAAAAGCCGCGTTGTGTGAGCTTGTCGAGATGCGGCGTCTGGATGTGCGGATTGCCCCAGGCGGCGATCCCATCGGGCCGGAAATCATCGGCCAGGATGAAAAGGACGTTCGGCTTGGCGGCAAGGGCGTCATGGGAGGACGCGCAGATAACAGCACCTATTATCAGCCAAACACTGAGCGACCAGTAGGCGACGGAAGCCGGACACAGGAATTTCATTACCGTTTTTCTGACAGGTGATTCTCGACAATCGGCACGGCCATTGCACGCCGAAAGGCACTCCTCGGACGGCCGACAGCGCTTGTCACGACTCGCCTGCTCAGGCATCGTTTCCCGCATGGCACGAAAGTTAGCGAGGCTTCTAGTTGTTTGCGGCATGGCTGGCGCGGCCGTGGCCGCGACTCCGACCGAAATCGCTGATTGTCTTCGCGTGATCCGAGCGGTGGGGCCGGAGGGGAAGGGCAATGCCGAAGCGTCGGTTGCCTGGAAAAAGCTGGCTGCGAGCGACGCGAGCGCCCTGCCGCGGCTGCTCGGCGCCATGGATGGCGCAAACGATTTTGCCCTGAACTGGCTGCGAGCGGCTGTCGATGCCATCTCCAGCCGGGAATTGAGCGCGAGCGGCAAGCTTCCGGTGGCCGAGCTCGGCACGTTCCTGCAGGATACGCGGCACCATCCTCGCGCCCGGCGGCTGGTTTTTGAGCTGCTGGCGCGCCTGGATCCGACCACCTCGGACAAACTCCTCGCCGGCATGTTGAACGATCCCAGCCTCGAACTCCGCTTTGATGCCGTCCAAAAGGTGATCGATCAGGCCGGCATGTCACTGTCGGCGAGTAACAGAACGGGCGCAACTTTGCTCTTGCAGCAGGCGTTGAGCTCCGCGCGCGACGCGAAGCAAATTGACGATGCCGCGAAAAAGCTGAAAGAGCTCGGACAGCCCGTGGATTTGCCGAAGATCTTCGGTTTCCTGACCGAATGGAAAATCATCGGCCCTTTCGACAATACCGGGCGCAAAGGCTTCGATAATGTTTACCCGCCCGAACAGAAAATTGATTTCGCACCAGAGTATGATGGCAAGTCAGGAAAGGTGAAATGGCGAGACTACTTCGCGACTCAAAAGTACGGCAAGGTCGATATGAACCAGGCCTACGGCAAGCTCAAGGAAGTGACTGCCTACGCCACGACCGATTTTGTCTCCGATCGGGCGCAATCGGTCGAATTGAGGCTGGGTGGCAAGAATTCGTGGAAAGTCTGGTTAAACGGCAAGCTCCTCTTCGGCCGCGATGAGTACCATTTCGATTCGGAAATCGACCAGTATTTGATGCCTGCTCAACTTCAGCAGGGCCGCAACACAATCCTGGTGAAGGTTTGCCAAAACGAACAACTGGAGGATTGGACCGTTGAATGGGATTTTCAATTGCGCGTGACCGACTCGCTTGGCACGCCGATCGCGTCGGCTGACAAAAGATGAATATTAGATCATTCATCTTGCTCATGGCCGGCTGCGCCGCGCTGCACGCGGCGGACTGGCCTCAATTTCGCGGCCCAAATTGCAACGGAGTCGCTGACGAAACCGGAGTGCCGACCGTTCTCGACGCCGGCAGAGATTTGGCCTGGAAAATCGATCTGCCCGGCCGGGGTTTGTCCAGTCCGATCGTCGTTGGTGACCGTGTGTCTGTGACCTGTTCGAGCGGCCCGAAACAACAACGGCTCCACGTAATTTGCTTCAAAGCATCCGACGGCTCGAGGCTTTGGGAGCGACAGTTCTGGGCGACGGGACGCACGATGTGCCAACCTAAGACGTGTGTCGCCGCGCCATCGCCTGCCAGCGACGGTGAGCGCATCGTGGCGATCTTCTCCTCGAACGATATCGTCTGCCTGGATCTCGACGGCAATTTGCTTTGGCTGCGAGGTCTGGGCCGCGACTATCCGAACGCGAGCAATAGTGTCGGGATGTCTTCCTCGCTGGTGGTGGCTGACGGAGTGGTGGTGGCGCAAGTCGAGAGCGAGAGCGAGGCCTTTGCCGCGGGGCTCGACGCGCAAACCGGCGTGAACCGATGGAAACTGGAGCGACCCCGGAAGGCAAATTGGACCTCGCCCGTGCTTTTGAATGACGGCGGCCGCAAACTCGTTGCTCTCCAGTCGTCCACCGGTGTTACCGCAGTCGAACCCGCCACGGGAAAAACCGTGTGGGAGTACGCCAATGGTGGTTCCTCGATCCCGTCCTTGGCGACCAGGGATGGCGTCGTATTCGTGCCGTTTCATGGCTTGATCGCACTGCAACCCGGCTCCGGTGGCGAAAAGCCGAAACAGCTCTGGCAGTCCAGCCAACTTCGGGCCGGCACACCCAGCCCGCTCGTGCTGGGCACAAAATTATTCGTTCTGAACGACGCTGGCATTCTGTCTTGCGGCGAGACCGCCACGGGCCAGCGCCTGTGGCAACTCCGGCTTAAAGGGCCATTCAGCGCCACGCCCGTGGCCGTGGGACATTTCCTCTATTGCGTGAGTGAGAAAGGCGTGGCCCAGGTCGTGGACATTTCCAAACCCGAAGGCGAGGTGGTCAGTGAGTTGGACTTGGGCGAAACAATCTTGAGCACGCCGGCGATTTCCCGCGGCGCCATTTACTTCCGGAGCGACGCCCGCTTGTGGAAGCTCGGAAAGTCTCCGGCGTGATTCCGAACGCGGAGCACGGTCCCTTCATCCTTCCGATTTCGACCGGCGCTCCAGGAAAAGCACAAAAATTTGGTTGTACGACGCGCCTGAGTCCGGCACGCGCCGCAAATAAGCGAGTTTCTTTCCGTCAGGCGAGAACACGCAGGCTTCAGACCGCGGGGCCGTGGTCTCATCCGTTCGCCGGGTTAATCGTTCCGTCTTGCCGGAGGCAACCTCAGTGACACAAATGCTGTTGTCCATTGCGTAAGCCAGCAGTCGGCCATCCGGGCTCCACGAAAATGCCGAAGCCACGCTCCAGGGATTGCGCGTGACCTGGGCGAGGGGGCAGCCGTTTGGCGACACCGTCCACACTTGCACGATCCCCGCGTCGTCCTTCATCAGGAACGCAATCCGCGAGCCGTCGGGCGAACTGCGCAGCCAGTGGCGAGGACCCTGCAAACCCGGGAATCTCCTTTGAGCGGTGTGCGTGAGGCGCCTTTGCACGCAGCCTTTCGGAGGGAACGGCATGCGCGTTTCGGTGCCGGCCAATGGCCCGTCTCCAGGTTGAGTCACGTCTTGCGGCAGGTCGGCGACGAACACTTCCGAAATGGTTTCTCCTTCTTCTGTGACGACGAGGCCCTGGAAAGCGACCGCGTGGCGCTGCCGGCTCCCGTCGGCGCGCACATACCCGTTTGTCCCGATCCAGCCTTCTTCAAAAGCCTTTTTGATTTCATCTGAGCCGGGCTTTGGATTCGCCGTCGTGCGCGTGGCCAGCACCGCAAAATACTCGGCGTCGTGATTGCGCGGGTGGTCCCTCTTCACGCGGACCGGGTGAATGGGAACGCTGACTCCGACGTTCCGGAGGTTAATATCATTCGTCGTCGTGGCCTCCTTGAATTGTGCCAGCACGTGGTCTTCGTAAGTAAAGCTCACCCACTGTCCTGCGGAGTCCCACACGTGAACGTGTGAACCGCCGCGCAAGGCGCCCGGCGTGAACGGCGGGATGATGTCGCGTGCATCCAGGTTAATCACCCTGGGATTCGACGACGAGCGCGTTCCACCCAGGTCTGCGTCCACGATCGCGCCCTGGCGATGATACATCCCGTACTGCCAGTCCGGGGTCGGATCCTCAGGTCCGAGAATGAACACCACTTTGTTCTGATGGGGATGGAATGTGACCACGCCGCAATGCGCCCCATTTCGGGATCGATAAACCTCCCGGACATCATCCGTGGTGATGTTGACGGCCTCGATTGTCGAGCCGTTAAAGCCGTCACCGGGCGCATCGCTGCGCGTGTCGTACACGAGCCATTTACCGTCGGGCGACCAAACCCCCGTGTTGGTTAGGATGCGTCCGCCCGGGCCGCGGGTGAGCTGGCGCTCCTGACAAAAATTCTCTTTGAGGAGTTTTGAATCCCGAGCGCTGGACTCGCCGGCTGCGGTTTGGCTTGCTGGCTGACTCATGGTGATCGCTGCGAGACCGCACGCAATCAGGTGAATTCTATGGTGCTCAATCGGGGTCAATCGAGCGCCATTCTAATTTTTCTGCGTCGCGTTGGAAGCTTCGAATTGGATCAGACAGCCCTTAACGTCGGTGCGAGTGGGCGCGATTTTCTTTCCGGCCAGGAGGTTCTTCAGCGCATTTTCGAGGTAGGCATGGCTGGCTCGTTTCTTTTCCGTTCCGTACTCGAGTTGATCGTCAATCGCGCCGCGGTAAGCGACGGCCCAGGAATCGCCTCGAATGCAGACTGCTTCGGCTGTTCGCTTCACACCCAGCCGCCGCGCCACCGATTGGGAGTTATCCAGCAGAATCGGCAGATCGATTTTGAAGTCGGCTGCTTCTTCCCGGATGCTCGCGGTGTCATCCTGGGCGTTGGAATTGATCAGCCAGAAGACCACGCCCTTCGGACCAAATTCATCCCGCAGCGCTTTGATCCGCGGGATGCTCTTCTGCACAATCGGGCAGCCCGTGGTTGTGAAAATCAGCACGACCGCTCGTGCGTCGGTCTGGCGATATAACTCGCGCGATTTTCCTTCCGCGTCGCGCAACTGAAAGTTTTCAACTTTGGAGGAGATACGGCTGACACCGTCCGACGCGTCGGACCTGCCAGACGCACACACCCGCGCCATCGGCAGAGCAACCAGCGCCACGACGAGCCAGACTGCAGCCCAGCGACGCCGGCGGCGCAACTCGCCCGAATGGTTAAGGGCCGGCTCAGCCTCAACCACCGCTGTTCTTCGCAATGCTTTCGGCGGGCGCAGCATCCGTATAATTGAAGTAGCCGATGAACATCTCGTTGAACGTTTGGTCGCCGAACCAGACCGTCTGCGTGGGATCAGGGTTATCGGGGTTTTGCGGCGAGTTATCGTGCGCGCCACGGCAAACCAGGCGCGTCCCGGCCGGCACACGCTTCGGTTGCGCCAGCCGATAAAGATGCTGCCATTTGAAATCATAGTGAGGCACAGACAACAACACTTCTTTCTTACCATCGGGATACACAGCCTCGAAGCTGAACCACGAGCCGCGCAAGTGCATGTGCGGACTCATGTCGTAAAGGATTGCATCTTTCTCGAACTTGAATTCGGCTTCCGTCACTTCGTTCGGCGCGCCGGGCGGAATCTCAAACCGCGCGTTGAAAGCCGAGCGCGTTTTCAGCTCGAGAGGAGGTTTCTCCGCGCAAAGATAGAGTCCGAGTTCGGAATCATCGGTCTCCTCTTTTCCGGTGGCCGTATAGTGCACCTGAAATATCATGAGCGCGTCGGCCGGCAGCAATTTGCCAGAGCCTTCAGGAAAGGGGACCGGCTGGTAGCCGGGCACATAGGCGGTAAAATAGCCGTTGAGGCCGCCGCCGTTGAGGCCGCCCCCTTGGCCCCGACCTTGGCCTCGATGCTCCCTGCGGTTCTTCAACTCGTCGGGGGTCGCGACCAGGACCAGGATGTGGTGGACCACTTTCCTGTTGCCCGGCTTGACGACGGCCGCGCGCAGCCAGACGTTGCTTCCGATCGGTGAGCGTACCATAACGTAGCGATAATCGAAAACCCCGCTGGCGGCGATTTTCTGCGAATGCGGAAATTTGACGACGAAGTCAGGCTGTCCCAGCGGCCAATCCTGAGCCGCCGGCGGTGGCTGTGCAACCAGGGGATCCTCGCCCCGGCCTCGCGGTGCCCCTTGCTCAACCCAACGCACCAGAGTCTGGGCCTGCTCGGGCGTCAAGTTGCGCTCGTTGACGAACTTTCCATAGTGGGGATCGGCATGCCAGGGCGGCATGCGCTGCGCCAGCAACACTTCCTCGATCATCGAGCCTCGGCTCTTGACCTTTTCATAACTGCTCATGGCAAACGGCCCGATATTGCCCGGGCTGTGGCAGGAAACGCAGTTCTTTTGAAGCAGCGGGGCCACCTCATCCACGTAGGAGATGGTTCTGGGCGCCCCAGCCTGACCGATCGCCAGACGCAGCGACGTGCCCTGAGCGACCGTGAGGCTCGGCGAAACAGTTTTGCCCGCGATAAATTTTGTGAGCGCCCCCTCCAGGTACTGGTTGGCCCGCACTTTGGATTTCTTGTCGGCCAGTTCCTTGGAAATCGCTCCGCGATAAAACGCCGACCAATTCGTGGTCCCAATGCACACGACCTCGCAGGTCTGGTTGATCCCAAGAACGTTTGCCACCAGTTGGGCCCGATCTTCCAGTACCGGCAGGTCCAGGCCCAGTTGCGCGGCTTCGCGGGCGATGCTTGCGCGGTCATCGTTCGGACTGGAATCGAGAAGCCAAAAGACGATTCCCTGACTGGCAAACTTCTCGCGCAGCGCCTTGATGGCCGGGGCCGCCTGCTTGATAACGGGGCAGCCATTCGCGGTCGAGATGAGCACCACTGCTTTGCTGCCGGTCTGGCGATGCAGGGCGTGCCAGTGGCCTTGGTGATCCAGCAACTCGAAATCCTCGACTTTCACCTCCGGCGAGGCAGCCGTGCCGCTTGGCTTGGAAGGTGTCGTTCGCGTCTCCGGCTTGGCTGACTGCACCTGGCCGTGCGCCAACGCGGCCGCCACGAATACGAATCCGGCAACGATCAACGTTTTATTCATAAATGGTTTTCCTGCGCCTTAGATCAATCCCGCCTTATGGTTCCCGCGGGATTCCCTACATCCCTGCAACTGAAGTACCACCAGGATTGCTGCCTAATTGGATATACCCAGTGGCACAAATATTCAACAAATTCTACAAAAAAAGATCGGTGACCAGTTGTGCACCCGGCAGAAACGCATACTGGCTGAAATCTGAAACACCGGCCGTCTGCAAAAGTTCCTCATCGATGAAGAAATTACCGGTGCAATCTCGGCTTGGCCGAGTCAATATGACATGGGCTGCGTCGGCCATGATTTCCGGCTTGCGCGATTGGTTTATGGCGGCCTCGCCGCCCAGCAAGTTCATCACCGCCGCGGTGGCGATCATGGTGCGCGGCCAGAGAGCGTTGACGGCCAGTCCTTGTTGCCTGAACTCTTCGGCCATGCCCAAAACGCACATGCTCATGCCGTACTTGGCCATCGTGTAAGAGGCGTGCGGCCCAAACCACCGCGCCTCCATGCTGAGCGGAGGCGCGATGTTCAAAATGTGGGGGTTAGCGGCCTTCAGCAGATGCGGGATGCAGGCCTGGGAGCAGGCGAAGGTCCCCCGCAGATTAACCTGGTGCATGAGATCGAACCGGCGCAAGGGAGTTTCCAGTGTGCCGGTCAGGCTGATGGCGCTGGCGTTGTTGACCAGAATATCGATCCCGCCAAAGGCCTCCACCGCTTTCGCCACCGCCTGGCGAATCTGGTCCTCCTGCCGGATATCCACGGGGCAGGCCAGCGCTTTGCCTCCGGCGGCTTCCATTTCGGCCGCCGCGGTGTGAATCGTGCCGCCCAGTTTCGGGTGGGGCTCGACGGTTTTGGCGGCAACGACGATGTTGGCGCCGTCCCGCGCGGCGCACAGAGCGATGGCTTTGCCAATCCCGCGGCTGGCGCCGGTGATGAACAAGGTTTTTCCGCTGAGATCGGTCATCGCCTCATCGGTGCGATACAGTGATCGCTTTTGCCAGGAGCCGGGTTGACCTTCGACCTCTGACCTCAGCCTTCCGCCCTTCGCCTTGTGCTCCGCCCTCCCAAGTTGTGAGCAACTCTTGCAGTATATCCACGAAATCGCGCGGCTGCTCCAGGAATAGGTGATGATGGACCCCCGGCATCACAATGACCGGAGTGTTCCGATCCAGTTTCGTGGACATGTAATCAATGGTTCCCTGCGGAAACAGCGCGCTATGCTCGCCATAAACCACGGCCAAACGGCACGTCACCCTCCCGAGGTCTTCAGATATATTCCCCACTCCAAAGTCTTCGAAGATTTTGTCGTCGAATTTCCAGCTCCAGCCGCCTGGGACTTTGGCTACCGAATGACGGGCAATATGCTGGAGGATGAAATCGTTCTCGCACGGTTGCGGCGGGATCAGCCGGAACCGGCTTAGGGCTGCCTCCAGGCTCGGATAGGTTTCTTTCGGCCCAACCCGAGGGCGCCTTGAGTCGTGCTCTTTTTGCACTTCCGGGGGACGCACCGGGAAATCCACAAGCACCACACCGGTGAGTTTTTCTCCGCAAATCACCCCGGTTTTGAGCGCCACCAGACCGCCGAAGCTGTGTCCGACGACAAAGGGCCGCCCGGCAAAGCCGGCGTCCGAACAGACGGCCCACGCCTCCTTGGCAAACAGCACATCCGAATACGTCCGACGAAAACCGCTGTCCCCCATGCCGCTCAAGTCAATCGCGGCTACGCAATAGCGCTCGGCGAAAAATGGCGCGATGAAATCCCACCAGTGGGCGTGGGCAAATCCACCATGCACCAGGAGCAGCCCTGGATGGCCCGGTTTCCCCCAGCGCAGATAATGAATACGGCAGCCTTCTACTTCGAGGTAGCGATCCTCGAACGGCGTTTCAACTGCGCGGGTAAACCATTCCGGCGCGCTCGTTTTTTTCTCAACAGTCATGAGGGGCCAAGTGCCTTCAGCAGCCGACGCGCGTTTATATCGGTGTTCTGCTAGGAAAAGTCAAATCGCTTGACCATTAGGATCGGTGAGCACAACTGGGCTGACTCGCTAGCGCCCAGCGACGCACGTCGCCGCTGCCACGGCCTTTGCGACCGGCGGACCCCGGCTCATGGTTCAGGAAGCGGGCACGAACTTGCTTCTCACCTGGCCGACAAGTGCGACCGGATTCAGTTTGCAATGGTCAACGAACCTGGCCAACCCCAATTGGAGCAATGCCTCTCCGCAACCTGTCGTTGTGGGTGGCGCTTACACAGTCACCAACAGTCCGACAAACCAGTTCAGGTTTTACCGCTTGAAGAAATGAGCGGCCATCGCAAGTCGCAGGGCTAGGCGCGTCAAAAAGGAAATTGTCAAGTAGTTGAACAATATCCTCGTCCAACTCGTCAATCTGTGCGTACTAGGGATAAAACCATGCGCCAGAACCTGCTTTCGATTACCGTCCTTCTGCTGACCTCAACTCTCGCGCGCCCCGGCTGGGCACGTGACAGCTCCTCCAATGACCAGAATCTCCGCGCGCCGGGGCCATTCCCGGTGGGTGTCACGACCACTGTTTTCGTGGACTCCAGCCGCACCGATGCGTTCACAAAGGAACCGCGAACCCTGGTCACGGAAATCTGGTACCCGACGACAGAGGACGCAAGGCAGTTGCCCAAAAACAAATACTCGGATTTCCTGCCGGGAGGGGCAACGCCCGAAGTCGATGCGGCCGTGCAAAAGACCTACAAGCTGCCGGTGGCGGAACTGGATAAGATATTCTGGAACCAGGCTGTGCGAGACGCGCGCGTGGCTGCGGGCACGTTCCCGCTCGTCATTTTTTCGCATGGCAACGGCGGGAGCCGCCATCAAAACACTTTCTGGTGCGATTACCTGGCCAGCTATGGGTATGTTATCGTTTCCCCTGACCACACGGGCAATGCGAGCCTGACAGTGATCAAGGGCAAGCCCATTCCTCATCAGGGGAGCCAGCGCTCCGCGTCGGCAATCGACCGCCCCAAGGACATGAGTTTTCTGTTGGATCAGATGACGCTCTGGAATGAAGGCGCTGACAGCCGGTTTGCCGGCAAGCTGGCCCTGGAGGCCGTGTGCGCGGCGGGCATGTCCTTCGGCGGCATGAGCGTGGTGGATGTCACAGCGGCGGATCCGCGTTTCAAATCGCTCATTGCCATGTCCGGCGCTTCGTTCACCCACACCAACACGACCATTCCGAGTTTATGGATGCTTGGCCAGGAGGACCGAACCATCGGAACAGCAGGCAACTTTCTGATCCGCGGTCACCACGCCATTCATACCGGCCCTTCGTTCATGCTCGAAATCAAAGATGGCGGGCATTATTCCTTCACGGACATGTTTAAAATCAACAAGACCTTCGGTGACGGAGTGGGCCCGGGAAAACGCCGCCAGTCCGACGAACCGTTTGAATACACTTCGATGGACAAGACCTATGAAATCGTCAATGCCTGCAGCCTGGCTTTCCTGGATGTGTACGCCAAGGGCATGCGCGAGCGGTTGCCGTTTCTGCTGACGAATCATTGGCCGGCCGAAGTCGTCTGGAAAACCTCCGGCACGGAAGAAAAACCCAAGGCGAGCCCTTGAACCCGGACCTCAACTTTTTCGCTAGACAAATAATTGTAGATCCAACAACGTCTCCAGGATCGCTCTCTGAGGTAAGGACAAACCGCAGACTTGGATGAGCACCACCGCTCCTCCGTAAAGAGGACACGCCAATGAAAAAAATCTCGCTGTCCGTAATTGCTTTGTGCCTCGGATTGTGCCCGTTCTGCCTGGACAAGGCCGAGGCAAACGACGCGAAATCCGCCACTCTCTACCGGGATGAATTCGGCATCCCGCACATCTTTGCGCCAACCATGGAGGGTGCAGCTTATGCTGTGGGCTATGCCCAGGCCGAAGATCGACTGGAGGAACTGCTGAAGAATTACCGGCGGGCCAATGGCACCATGGCCGAGGCATTCGGCAAGGAGTTTTACCGGCACGACCTGATCCAGCGCATCTGGCGCCACGCTGAGATCAGCCGCGAAAAATACCAACAGGTCAGCGCAAAGATGCGCAGTGTGATCGAAGCGTACCAGCGCGGCATCAAACAGTTCATGAAAGAACACCCTGAGCAGGTCCCGAGCTGGGCGCAGGAAATCCATCCCTGGGACGTTGTCGCCCTGGGCCGTTTCATTATTTGGGGCTGGCCGTTGGGCGAGGCGGCCAGTGATTTGGACAAGGCCGGCATCGAACCGGACGAAATGGCGTATCGCGGCTCGAACGAGGTCCTCCTCGGGCCCACACGCACGACGATGAAGGCGCCGATTGCCATCATCGATCCGCATTTGAGCTGGTATGGTGAATTCCGGTTCTACCAGGTGCGGATCTACGCCGGAGACTTCAATGTTTCGGGCGTGTCCATTCTTGGCGTGCCGTTTCCGAGCCTGGGCCACAGCCGCTACTGTTCGATTGCGATGACCACGGGCGGCCCCGACACCTCCGATGTCTTTGAAGAGGAGCTCAACCCCGAGAATCCGAGGCAGTATCGGTACGATGGCAAATGGCGCGCTATGCAGGTCCGCAAAGAAACCATCGCCGTCAAGGACGGTGACAAGGTGGTGAATCGCGAAGTGGAAATCGAATACACACATCACGGCCCGGTCGTAGCCCATCACGCGGGCAAAGCTTACGCCATGGCGATTCCGTACGCGGAAGAAATCGGCCTGACCGACCAGACCTACGAAACCATGACGGCCCACAATCTTGAGGAGATGAAACGCGCCCTGGCGCACCTCCAGTTGATGAGCCAGAATGTGATGGTCGGGACGATCCAAGGGGACATTTATTACGTGCGCAACGGGCGCGTGCCGATTCGCGCGCCGGGCATAGATTCACACCGGCCGATCCCCGGCAACACCTCGAGCAATGAGTGGCGCGGCCTCCACCCGTTCTCGGACCTGGTGCAAATCGCCAATCCGCCTCAGGGTTACATGCACAATGATAATGTGACGCCGTGGGGAATGATGAAGGACAGCCCCCTCACACCGGAAAGATATTCCAAGTTTCCGTACCTGTATAATGCCACGCGGGACATGCCGCGGCACCAGCGCGCCGACATGGAAACCGAGTTGCTGGACGCGGCGCACGATGTGACCGTCGATAAGGCGATTGACCTGGCGTTCAATCCGCAGGTTTATCACGCGGAGAAATGGCAGGCGCGGCTGAAAGAAACCTGGAGCAAAGTGGACGCGAAACTCAAGACCGCCGGAGCAACCGAGGTTTACAATTCAATCGAACATTGGAACCGTCGCAGCGACTCGGACTCGGAAGGGGCCCTGGCCTATTACGCTTTCAAGAAGGGACTCGGTGGAAATCTGACCCGGAAGGTGGAACCCCCGGCGGATCTAACGGATGAACAAGCGCTCAATGGGTTGGATAAGGCCGCCGACTGGTTGAAGACAAAGTTCGGTTCACCTCATGTTCCTTACGGCAAATATTTTCGCGTAGGCCGGCAGGGCGGCAAGCGTACCTGGCCGCTGAGCGGCGGCTCAGTCATCGAAGCAGGCATGGCGACGGTGCGCGCGACCAGCTACGGCCCCGTGGGCAACGAGATGGTCGGCCGCGGCGGCCAGACTTCTACGCAGATCGTTATTTTGACGGATCCGCCCGAGTCCTACACCATAGTCCCGTTGGGGGCCAGCGATCATCCCGAGAGCGGCCACTGGGATGACCAGGCGGAGAAGCTCTTCAGCAAAGGCCGGGCCGCACCGACCTACTTCATGAAGCGCGACCAACTGCTCAAACACGTTACCTCTACCAAGACCCTGAATTACGACTAAGACGTCGAAATGATTTGCGCCCGATACCGCGGCACTTTGAAGGAAGACCCTAACTCGAAAGCAGAAACACAAACAAGGAACAAAAAATGAAAAAAGGAATCGTACTCATACTGTCTGTCCTCGGCTTCGCTGCTGCGTGCGCCCCGCGCGCGGTTGCGGACGAATTGGATGCTCTGGCCGGCAAATGGACCAGCCATGCCACCAACGAGGATGGCCAGCGTTACACTCAACAGATCGAAATCAAGAAGAACAAATTCACCTTCAAGATCAGCAGCGGCGATGAAACCCGGCTGTACGCGGAGGGTGACGTGAAGCTGGAAAAAGCTGGCCCATTCAAGTCCATCAGCTTCACAAATATCAAAGCCGGGCAATCCGCCTCGGACGCCAACGAAATTGACGACACCTACACCTCGATTTACACGATGGGCGACGATGGCGCCTGGCTGGTCGCTATGAATTTCGACAAAGAGCGCGATTCACAGAAACCCCGCCTGGATGTTTATCGCAAGGACAAATCGGCGGCGAAGGAAAGTCCGGCGAAAGAAACGGCGAAGTGATTTTGGGCTCAGGGCCTAGCCACAGGCAGCCTGAAGCAGGCGGCTTCCTTGTCGTTCCGCACCAACAGGAGCTCGCCGGCAAGAGCCGGCGGGTTCCACGTTTTTTGACTGAACACTGAGTAATGCGTCAGCTCGCGCGGCCCCGCAGGGTTCGGCTCTAACAAGATCACGTCGCCGGACTCGGCCATAACCAGCAGTGAGTCCCCCGCGAGGATTTCCTGGCCGTGGCCGTAGCGGCCTTCCTTCCACTTCAAATCGCCAGTGGCGGCATCCAGACAAACCATGATGCCGTCATCGAGACCATAAATAAAACCATCGCGATAAACCAGGTTGGTGAACTTGGCCTTCAGTCGTAAGGACTTCCAAAGCCGCGACGCCGCGAATTTTCCTTCGGCGTCCTTTTTGATCTGCACCAGTTCGCTTCCGATGCCATAGCCGCTGGAGATCAGAACCCGGTCTTCCGGCAGGACTATCGGCGTCGAGACATGCGGATGGCCGCCGTGCCACGGATATTTCCACAGCAGCTTGCCGCCAGAAGCCGCGTGTGCGCAAACCCCGCCGGAATTAAAGATTAGGATCTGGGAAACGCCGCTGAGCGTCGTAACAAAAGGCGAGCTATAACCTGACCCGTCAGTACCAGCACCCCAAACGAACTCACCTGTGGCGGCGCGGTAAGCCACCAGAGACCTTTCGTTCCGACCGCCGGCGCTGACTACCACCAGATCATCGACGATCAGCGGCGAGCAACTGATTCCCCAGTTGCTGATTTCGCTTTGATTGTCCTGGACGATGTCTTTCGACCAAATGGATTTGCCGGTTTGGAGGTCCAGGCAATTCAAGATCCCGGTCGAGCCCTGGGCATACACTCTGCCGCCGGCCACGGTCGGCGTCGCGCGCGGGCCTTCCCCGGCCAGGCTCGATTGGAAATGCGCCGGGTAAGTGTAAGACCAAATCACCCCGCCCGAGAGCACATCGTAACAAACCACCGCCTCGTTCTCGTCCCGTTGCTCCTGGGTAATCGCGCGGTTGCCTGCGACCGCGAAGCCGGACCAGGCGGTTCCGATTGGTTGAGCCCAGAGCCGTTGGGGCGGTTGGGCCTTCCAATCGCGCGCGAGTCGGGTTTGGTCAACGGTGCCGTTGCGATGCGGCCCCAGAAACTGCGGGTAGTCCCTCGTAGTCTGCATCCCCTGGGCCGGCGGCCGGCTGGAGGCGGTTTTGGACGCGCCTTCGAGCGCAGGAAGAGAGCGGATTTGCCAGCGCCATTCCAGGACCGGCACCAGGTCGCCCGTCACGCCGTGGATCCGGAACAGGAGCGGCGTCAACGCGCCCAATAAAAGCACCGCGCCAAATACTCCCAGCCGAATTTTCCAGCGCAACCGCGAAAAGAGAAGACACCAGAGAAGGAGCAACAAAAAGGCGATGATTCCGATGCTGGCAATCGCGATGTTCTGGTCCTGGCGCTGTCGCCCATAAAAGTACCGGACCCAGAGCATCGTGGCCGCGGCCAGCGCAAGAATGATCAAAACCGGCCACCAGCGGATGGGACGGCGAGGGGCGGCTTCGGGGGAAGGTTCTGTCGCGTCTGACATGTTCCAACTATTCCAAGCGCTAAGCTCCAACAGCCAAGTTCCAGAGAAATCCCAAGCTCCAAAATCCAAATCCCAAACAAATCTCAAATCTCAAGCTCCAATATTTGGCAACCTCGCGAAGACGAATTCCTGCTCCGATTAACGCACGCTCACTTTGGAGAACTGGAGTTTGGAGCTTATTTGGAGCTTGTGACTTGGAGCTTGGAATTTCTAGGGAGCTTGGAGCTTGGAGCTTGGATTTTCGACTCGTCTGAGTTAGTTGCATGGCCCCGATCTCAAACAGCCGTCACTCCTCCATCCACGACCAGGACCTGCCCGGTGACAAAAGAAGCTGCGTCCGAGGCAAGATAAAGCGCCATTCCGGCGATCTCTTCAGGCTTGCCGATGCGTTGCAGGGGCGAGGCGCGCTCGTAGTAGCGGCGCCGTGTTTCGTCCTTCCAGAAGAATTCACTGAAATCAGTTTGGATGAGGCCCGGCGCAATCGCATTAACGCGGATGTTGTGCGGGCCAAACTCCTGCGCCCAGGACCGCGTCATCATCAGCAGGCCCGCTTTTGTAAAGCTATAGAGCAGCCCCCCAAGTTGCGGCCGCAAACCGGCTATCGAAGCGATGTTGATGATCGACCCGCCGCTCTTGCGCTCGATCATTTTTGGAACCACCAGCCGGATCAGGCGCAGCGCCGCTTTGACGTTTACCTCGACCATTTTGTCCAGCATTTCATCGGTGACCGCCAGGGCCTGGCCCTGTCCAATATTCGTGGCGCTGTTGTTGACCAGGATATCGACCGGGCCAACGCGCTCGACGGTTTGATTGACCAGCTGCTCCACGGCCTCTTTCTGGCCGACGTGGCAAGGGATCGGAATGACTTTGCCGGCTAGCGAAGCGAACTCGCGGGCCGTTGCATCCAGGTTCTCCTGTTTGCGGCTGGCGATCACGACGTTTGCTCCAGCCGCCGCAAGCGCGTGGGTGATGGCCTTGCCGATGCCGCGGCCGCCGCCGGTCACGATCGCGACCTTGCCTTTCAAGCTGACGTTTTGATTTTGGTGCATTTGTTTTAGGAACGAGCGGTCAGCGCGTCGGCGTCGATGGACTCCTGGCGAAGCTGGCGGCGCAGATATTTGCCGACGCCCGACTTGGGCAAGGAATCGCGGAACTCGACCTGGCGCGGGACTTTGTAGGATGCCAATCTCTCGCGACACCAGCCAATGATTTGCTCGGCGGTGGTAGTGGCGCCGTCTTTCAAGACGATGAAAGCTTTGACGGTTTCCCCGCGATACGGGTCGGGCATGCCGATCGCAACGGCCTCTTTGACCTGCGGGTGTTCAAACAGAACCTCTTCGACCTCGCGTGGATAAATGTTGAATCCGCCCGCGATGATCAGGTCCTTCTTCCGATCGACGATGTAGAAATAACCATCCTCGTCCCGGCGCGCGATGTCGCCGGTGTAGAGCCAGCCGTGGCGCAGCACTGCGGCAGTTTCTTTCGGCTTGTTCCAATAACCTTTCATCACCTGCGGTCCACGGATCACCAGTTCACCCGTCTCGCCGACCGGCAGTTCGCGCGTGCCGGTTTCGACGTCCACGATCCTCGCATCTGTGCCCGGGATCGGCAGGCCGATGCTGCCTACTTTCGTCAGGCCGTCAGGCGGGTTGACGTGCGTGGTCGGCGAGGCTTCCGTCAAACCATACCCTTCGACCAGCCGCCCGCCCGAAAGCGCTTCGAAGGCCTGCTGCACTTCGACGGGCAATGGCGCTCCACCGCTCATGCAGACGCGCAGCGATTTGAAGCCATAATCCTTAACCTTCGCCGCATTGCTGAACGCGACGTACATCGTCGGCACGCCGTGGAAAATGGTCGGGTGATATTTTCGGATGACGTTCAAGGCCCCTTTCAACTCGAAACGCGGCAAAATCACGACCGTCGCGCCGGCCATCACCGAGGAAATCATCACGCACGTCATGGCGTAGATGTGAAACAGCGGCAGGCTGGCGACGAGCACCTCTTTTTCCTCCCCCTGGGCGAGCCAATGCCTGGCCTGATGTGCATTCGTCGCCAGATTGACATGGGTGAGCATGGCTCCCTTCGAGGTCCCGGTCGTGCCGCCCGTGTATTGCAGGCAGGCGATGTCGGACGGCTTTTGGGGCACAGGAAGCGGGTCGCGACCCAGACTTAACAATTCCCGCCAGGGGAGGGTCGAGCGTGGATTCTTTGAGGCTTGAGTTTTGTCTTGCCTCGACCTTCGTCTGGAACGAAGGAACCTGTCCAACGCGGCAAAGTTCTTCGGGTAATATTCGCGCGCGCCGGTGACCACAACGGTTTTCAGTCCCGGCACTTCTGAGCGCGTTGCCTTGGCGGTCGGGTAGAGCCGCTGTTCAACCAGTAGCAATGTCACGCCTGCATCCTGCCATTGATGAGCGGCTTCGCGCCGGGTGTACATGGAACTGGTCGCGGTGACGATCGCCCCGGCCCGCAACGCACCGAAGTAGGCGATCACAAACTGCGGGCAATTGGACATCATCAACGCGACCCGATCGTTTTTCCGCACACCCAGCCGTTGCAGTCCGGCCGCGCAGCGGTTCACCTGCTCGAGCAGTTGGGCGTATGAAATGCGCGCACCGAAGTAGATCAAGGCCGTGCGTCGGGGATATTTTTTGGCCGCCTGCTCCAGCAGAGCCGGAACGGTGACGCTGGGAAACTGTGACCGTACGGGCGCGCCTTCGGCATGGCGGGGCAGTAGTGGCCGCGTGTCGCGTCGGTTCGGCGGCGCGGGCGCAGGCGCAGTTCGCATTGGCTCCTGGTTGGAAGCCGCTGCCTGGTGGTCGATAACAGCTTGCTCGGGCTTATTCATCCGGAAATTCCGTGTACCGACCGTGGATAACCCCAGACCTCCTGCCGGCCAGCGGCGCGCCGTAATGAGCTTTCAGCAAATGGGGATTTTCTAACAAATACAATTCCATTCCGGCGACACGCAATTGGGAGAACAATACGAAGCCCTTCGGTTTTTTCAACTTTTTCTTGTTGCGGTTGAAGTTTTCGGCGAGCGAGCGTTCCGATCGCAGCACCGTCCCTGAATCTCCGCTTTAGCCTCTCGGCCGCACGTTCCACGTGCAGGCCAGCAGAGCCAGACCCACCAGGGTGCAAATGATGACAGCGTACAGCGCCGCATTCCATCCGTGATGCTGCGCCATCCAGCCCAGGCCTTTTCCCTGAATCACGCGGCCGATATAGCCGAAAAGACCGACAAAGCCAGCCGCGGTGCCTACCGCTTTTTTGGTCGTCAGGTCCAGCGACATCACGCCCGAAAACATCACCGGCGTATAAACGAAAAAGCCGATCACGGCGAATAAGACCATATCCAGCCAGAGCATGCCTTTGGGTGTCACGCGAATGGCGGCAAACGCGACCACTAACGGAAGCATCGCGAGCGCACTCACCCGCCCGCGGCGCCCGCCAAGTTTGTCCGACAACCAGCCCATCGACAGCATTCCCGCGGCCCCGGCAAACTCGATAATCAGGGTGCTCAAGCCGCCCTGGGCGAGCGACGCGCCTTTGACTTCCTTGAGGTAAGTTGGTCCCCAGTCCACCATGGCATAACGGGCGATATACACAAAAATGTTCGCCAGGGAGAGCACCCAGAGCATTTTGTTGGGCAAAATGTATTTCATCAGCAACTCGCGCGCGGTCAGCTCTTTTTCGTGCGACTCCTTCTCGCCGGGCGGGAAGTCCTGCTTGTATTCCTCCACCGGCGGCAATCCGAGTGATTGCGGTGTGTCGCGCATTCTCCAGAACAGGTAGCACGCACAGACCGTTGCGATGACGCCCGGCACGTAGAAGGCCGAGGGCCAGTTCCACAGCTCGGCGCACCTGGCCGCCAAGTAACCGGCGATTCCGCCGCCGACATTATGCGAGATGTTCCAGAAGCCGAACACCGTCCCGCGCTCTCGGACGCTGTACCAATGGGACAAACCGCGTGTGCACGGTCCGTAGCCCATCCCCTGCGCGAACCCATTCAATGTCCACAGCAGGACATGGCCCCAATAATTTCTTGTCGCGCCGAAGATGAAATTGAGTCCCGCGGTCAGCAACATGCCAACCGCCGCATATTTGCGCGCGTCGCTCCGGTCAGCAAAGTAACCCATAACGAGCTTGCCCAGACCGTAGGCGATGGCGGTGCCCGCCAGGATATTGCCGATCATTTCCTTGTCGTAGTGCAACGCCGTGCCGATTTCTTTCGCGACGGGCGCAAAATTGTTGCGGACAATGTAGAACGTCGCGTAGGCCATAAACGCGGCTTCAAACACGCGCCATCGATAAATGGGATAAAGCCGCTCGATTTCCTCTTTCGACCGGCGCGGCACTGGCGGGGCGGGCCTGAGCCATCCGATGGCAAACCTCATCATTCGAGTTTCGCGATGTGGGCCAGGTTGGCGTAGTTCCGCAGTTCCTCGGACTTTTGCGCTTCGGTCCAGCCAGCCAATGACGCCATCCAATCCGCTACTTGCGTGGCTCCGTTCGAGGCGTCCGGGAAATAATGGTGCCAGCCGCTGCGCCGGAGCATCACGTCCCCAAGATGTACGGCCCATTCCTGGCGACAAAAGTGCTCGACCACTGCGCGGGCGAATCGAGGAGGCAGAACACTGCTCAGTCCATCGGTCTGGCTCGCCGGCAGCAACGGCTCTTCCGCCGTCCGGCAACGCTCGTCGATTTCCTTTTGCCCCCGCTCCCTTCTCAGCCATCTGACTACTTCATCGACCGCCTCTTCGGCCATCAGCCGGTAAGTTGTCAATTTGCCGCCGGTCAGATCCCACCAACCAGGTTCCGGGTTCTTGATCTGATGTGAGCGCGGCATCTCCGAGGGTGCCCGTTCCGGCCTCGGGCGCGCAGATTCTTGACGCGCTCGCATTAAGAAGCGGTATGCAGGTTCGGCCTGGGCGATCAGTGGGCGCAGGCCTGCCCAGGTGCTGATGATATCTGCCGCCGAAAGAGCAACCTTGGGGAAAAACTCGTTCACCGCCCCGAGGAGGTAATTGATGTCTCCGGTCTCCGGCCGGACGTCGTCCAACGGCCCTTGATAGTCAGTATCTGTGGTGCCAACGATCACCCGTTCGCCCCAGGGAATCACGAACAGCAGCCGCCGGCCCTGAGTAATCGCGACGGCTTCAGGCACTTGTAGCCGCGCTCGGTCCACGACCAGGTGGATTCCTTTGGTCAAACGCAGCTTCACCCGACTGTGAGGGAGGCGATCCGACCACGGTCCGGTGGCGTTGACGATGGCTTGCGCTCGCACGGGCTGCGTTTTCTGTGCTAGGCGATCTTCCAGCTCACATGCCCAATTCCCAGACTCGTGAGTTGCCGTTCGGAACCGGAAATAGTTCGCCAGCACCGCGCCGTGGTTGGCGGCAGACCGCAAGGTGTCGATGACCAGGCGTGCATCATTGGTGAACGCATCGAAGTAACGAACAGCGCCGGTCAACCGATCTGAAGCCAGGTCTGGCACCCGCGCCAGCACCTCGGCCTGGTTCAGCGCGACCGACTTGCCCAGGTTTTTCCCCCCGCACAGCAGATCGTACATCTTGACTCCGATGCGCAACTGCCACAGCGGCCAATCCGTTCCCTGGTAGGCTGGAAAAATAAATGGCAGCGGCTCCGCCAGGTGTGGCGCGATGCGATGCAGGATGCCTTTCTCGACGCTGGCCTCACGGACCAGACCCAGCCGGCCCTGGGCGAGGTATCTCAATCCTCCGTGGAGGAGACGACTGGAGCGGCTGCTGGTCCCGAACGCGAAATCATGCTGCTCGACCAGGCCCGCCCGGAGTCCCCGCATGGCCGCATCGCGCGCCACACCCGCACCCACGATGCCACCGCCAATCACCAGGAGATCCAATGTTCCCGAAGAAAACGCCTCGAGCGCCGCAGCGCGGCTCGGCACGGCGGCGGAAATGGGCGCCTGCAGGTTACCACTCATGCCGTTAGTCGAGTTCTCACTCTTACTCTTACTCCTACTCTCAGGTTCTCTCTCGTTCCATCCTGAGCCTTTCCCCCAATTCACCAAGGTCCATTACCACCAGATCCGGCGCCGGCTCGGCTCTGGCTGCATCTGCAGCAGTCGTTTCACCGGTCAGGACCAGGATAGCCATCGCGCCCGACCTCCGAGCCATGACCATATCGGTATAGAGGCGGTCGCCAACCATCGCCAGTTGTTCCGGCTTGAGCCCATGCAGGCGCAGAATCCCGCGCAACATGGATGGGTCTGGTTTCCCAAGTACGGCATCGGGGCGTCGGCCCGTCGCCTGCTCCAATGCGGCGCAAATCGAGCCGCAATCCACCAGTACCGTCGGCTCGTCGGTCGGACAGACCCGGTCCGGGTGCGTGGCGATGAATGGCTTGCCGGCTTTGATCCAATACGCCGCGCGGGAGAGTCGGGAAAACACAAGCGTCGTATCAAACCCTACCAGCACAGCGTCGGGTTCATCGGCCGGATCGTTCGCGGCTATTGTGAATCCGTCTGCCACGAGTTCTTCCTGCAGGCTCGGCGTTCCCAGCACAAAAAGCCTGCTCACCTGCGCGTGGCCTCTACGAAAATACTCGATTGCTGCCTGAGTGGAGGTGCGGAGTTCGTCGGCGCTGGCCTCAACGCCGATCTTTTCGAGATGCGCCAGATAATCGCTTCGGCTCCTGGATGAATTATTGGTCAGGAACGTGCGCCCGATACCGAGTTGCGTGAGCAGCCGGAGAAAAGGCAGCGTCTGCTCGAACACTGTCCGGCCGCGGTAAATCGTGCCATCCATGTCCAAGGCGACATGGCGGATTTGGCGCAACCGATCATTCAAGGTTGGGTCAGATTGTAAAAACAACCAAACCCTGCGGCAAACAGATGTTCGAGCGCGCTAAATAAAGGCACCTCAGATCCGCCAGCGGCTCCATCAAAGAGGTCGCGACCGACAGCAGCAGATAAAATCCCTTCCTTAAAGGAAAACAGGCAGCCTCGCCAGTGAGTTCCAGTTTCTGCGAGACTGCCTGCAGTTCATACATCAGACCCGGATGTATTGTGTCTTCTCATACCCGAAAACCCCCGGGGCTGGCAATCCGGTGAAGTACGGATACGGCAATGCCTAGTCGTACGGAGCCTGACAGTAATAGCTCGAAGACCGCGATCACTGATTGCAGAGTACTCCAAGAACCGGGTGGCCGAGTTCCAAGAGGCTCTGATCAATGGTCCTCAGGCTGAATAATGGGGGTGGCTGCTCGGTGCACTGACACGCGGAAATTGTCAAAACACGTTACGGCAGTGAAACCTTCCCCGCCAGTCGTGTGGTAAAAAGTGTTTCGGTAGATTGCAAATCCCAGGCGCAGCGGAGCGCCGTTCGTCGAAAAATCGGGATGCTTGGCCTCATTCAGGTCGAATTCACCTCGTGCGCGCCAACGGCTCAATTCCCACAGGTCACCGGCCCGGACCGCCGGAAATCGAAGCTGGAGCCAGCCACCGCCCGAGGTAACGTGCGTGATGGCCTCCACCCTCGATAGCAGGAAGAGCCGTCCGCCTTGCGCGGCGGTTGGCATGACCACGGGGTTGACAGTCTGGCCAAATGCCTCCGCAGGCTGTCGCGCCTCGACGAACATGTCGAACGCGCCTAGCGCGCCTTGCTGCGCTGGATCGAACAGGGCGCGAGCGTGAAAGCAACTGGCCATCATCGCCGCACTATTGCTCAAGGCCATCGTGACTTGCCAACACGCGCCGGGATTGCCACGCGACCTCAAACGCACGCCCGAGGCGGACGCACTCGTCCCTCCGGTGTCCGCGCAAATGGACCAGTCTCCAGGCCCGAATTCGCCGTCCTGGATGGGAAACTGCCCCGGTGAGGGCCCGCGCGCTTCCATGGTCCAATTGTCAATCCTAAGGACGCTGCGGTGCCCGCCACGAGGATCATTGTCCCCTACAGCAAAGCCGAACTGAATCGGCCCGCCATCCGCGGAGAAGTCAGGGTGGTCGTGGGCGTCGCGCCGGAATTCCGCTTGGGCCGAGAAATCACGCGCGGTGAGGGCGCGGGCGCCACCTTCAGTCCAGCCGCCGTAGGCAATCGCGCGCGGCGGCGCCACATAGCGGCGTCCTCGCTGCACGGCCACAACGCTCAGCAGTGGATTATCGAGCCCTTCCTGCACAGAGGCGAGCATGCTGACGTTGAGGGCGGTGATTGGGCCGCGTAAACCAGGCTCATAAATCGCGGACTTGTGGAGATTGAATCCGATCGCTTCTGCTTTGCTGCCGAGGCGAGTTGTGATTTCCCGGCATGGACCGGGCTGGCCGTCGGCGATTTGCGCGGCGGTCTGAGCCGCCGGCCCGTTGGTTTCTACCAGGAGAGTCCAGTTCGACACGGCAAAATCCTTGTCGATGAAGCTGAAGGTTAAAGCAGGTGCGCCCTCTTTCGCTTCACTCAGGGGGCTGATTTTGCGCGTGGCAAAGATCACCGCTGCCAGCGCCATGACCATCATGATCGAGGCAGCAACGAGGGCCGCATGCTTTCGCGCCCAGCGCCAGGCGCGCTCGGCCCTCCCGCGAGGTCGCGCGTGGATCGGTTCGCGCGCGAGAAAGCGCCCGAGTTCCTCCGCCACTTCCTGGGCCGAGTTGTAGCGTCGGGCGGGTTCTTTCTCAAGGCACTTGAGGCAAATGACGTCCAAGTCTGAAATCCGGAATCCAGGAGCCGAAGACCGAAGCTGTTCCGCGTCGAGACTGCCCGCCTTGGTTGCGTGGCTCGATACAGGGCGTGCCCGCAAGGGTGGCTCCGGCCCGGCGTCGATGACTTGCAGGAGGACTTGCTCCATCGTTTGTCCCTGGAACGGCGGGCGGCCCGCCAGCAAGTGATACAGCACCGCTCCCAGCGAATAGACGTCCGTGCGCGGACTTATCTCGCCGCGGCGGTTCGACATCTGTTCGGGCGCCAGGTACTGAGGCGAGCCCAACAACTGGCCTGTCGAGGTCAAATCCAATTCCGTGCTCAGGCGTTTGGCAAGACCGAAGTCGGTTACGCGGGGCTCGTCGAATTCGTCCACCAGGATATTCGACGGTTTGAGGTCACGGTGCAGAATGCCGCGCTGGTGGGCGAAATGGATCGCCGCCGCGACCTTTTGCACGTAGCGCGCCGCCCGCTCCGGCGCGAGCGGGCCAGCCTCGACCAGCTCTGACAAGTTGCGGCCCGCGACATATTCCATGGAAAAGAACGGACGGCCCCCATCCTCTCCGATGTCGTAAATCGCGACGATATTCGGATGGCGCAAACTGGCGGCAGCCTCCGCCTCAGTCTGGAACCTTCTCAGAAACTCGGGCTTGGGGTTGGGCCCGGCCAAAATCATCTTCACCGCGACGTCGCGATTCAGGCTGCGCTGACGCGCTCGATAAACGATGCCCATTCCCCCGCGCGCGACTTCCTGGAGGATTTCGTAATCGCCAAGCCGCGTGCCGGCCGGCAATTGGCTTTCGAGCTGGGGTGCGGTGGGATCGCTTGCCTCAAGCTCCGCGCTCGGAGCCGCCAGCACAGCCCCAAGTCCTACCTTGGCGAGACAACGCGGGCAAAGCCCATCCCAACCACGGCGCGGCAACGCGGCTCCGCAGCCCGGACAGCTTCGAGCGGCGCTCATTTGGATTGCAAGGTGTGCTCACCACGACAGCACAGTTCTCGGAGAAAGAAAAGTCAAACTTCCTGCAGGAAAGGCGACAACTTCAGGCTGGCGCGTTGCAGAGCGGAATCAAAAAGTGCGAGATTAGGAGCGCGGACGAGGGTGTCCGCGCTTGGGTCATCGGTATGAGAAATTGTAAGGCTCGCTCTTGTTGTCCTTATCTTTTTTCGCCTTGCCGGTGTAAAGCTTCCTGAAAGCTACCGGTTTGCAGCAGTCAGCGTCCTTGGCTATTTTGCCTTCGATCAGGAGCTTGAAGTCGGTCGTCTTCTTATTGTAGCAGAAGATCGCGTGACAGTTGCACTTGCCGGCGAACGAAGTTGAAAATTCCTGGCACTCCCAGCCCTTGCTCATGAAATCTTTCAGCTTTTGCTTCACCTCCTCTTTCAACGCCTCTTTCGCCTTCTCTGCCAGTTTGCCAAGGACCGCTTCTGCGGTTTCAGCCAGCGACATTTCCCCGGAGAGCAACTTGGCCGTCTGATACGGCGCGGTGGCGATACCTGTGCCCATTTCCCACAGCAGGTCTGCCGCATTTTTTCCATGAACCGCTTTCATGCATTCGTAGGCGCCTTTGTCGTTAGGAAAATCCGGGTCTTTGCCAAGATCCATTTTCGCCTGGACCGCAAAGCTGTCCCACAATCCCGAATCGAACAGGCCCATCGGATCCACAGAACTGGCGGGATGATTGCCAACGTACGTAAATGTGTTCCCCAGGTTGCCCGGATCGCCCCAGGCGCCAATCATGTCGTGGGTCACGAAACGTCCGGCCCGCGGATCAAGGTAGCGCGTGCGGTAGTAGTACCAGCCCGTTTCAGGATCGAAGCGGCGACCGGTGAACAGGCACGGATTGCCCGCGGCGGATTGAGCGAGGGGAGTTCCAAGCGCAGCAAAGAAGCTCGGTTGTCCAAAATCCTGGTAGTCGTAACGTTCGACCACCGCGCCGGTGGCGTCGCTCAAAGCCGTGACGTTGAAGAGGTCGTCCGCGTGGTAGAATACATTCGAGCCGCCGCGCTGCATTTGGAGGACTTCATCGACGAACACACCGTAGACGTAAGTGGCCAGCGTTGCGGCGGCAGCGTTTTGCTCCTCGATTTCACGCCAGCCGTCGTAGAGGTAGCGCGTGGTGATTCCGTTGACAATTCTTCGGACCCGCCGGCCAAACGCGTCATAGGCATAGGCGGCGACGTTGCCGCTGCCGTCGTCCTCGAACGTCACCAGCCGATTGCGGAAATCGTAAGTGTACCGCCGCTCGTCGGGCTGGCCGCTGTTGATCTTGGTGAGGTTGCCGTTGAGATCGTATTCTCGGCTATCCATTGGCGTGGTCGTGTACTGATTCATCTGGCGGTCGGCGATACCCGGCGAGGCCGACGCGGTGTAGGGGCCCGGATCGGGCTGGCCAACCACGCTTATCCGGTTGCCGACACCGTCCAGGTTGTACGTCGTGTCGCGCTGGATAGTGGGAACCGGGTCGGTCACGACAGCATGGGTGAGGCGGAAAGCGGCGTCGTAGGTGTAGGTTTGAGTCAGACCGGGGCCGCCCGGTCGCGGGTCCTGGCGCAGGGTTTTGTTCGACGTCCGGTCCCAGCGCATGGTGCGGGCGTCCAGCACGATGCCACCGGCGATATTCGAGTGAGTGATGCCGATGAGGCGTTTGACGCCGAAATCACCTGTGGGATTGGGCAGTATGCCGTCGTAGGCGTAGCTGGCGCGGGTGCCATTGCCGTAATCGCGGCGCTCGAGCCGCTCCGGGCCGAAAAAGCGATAGAGTGCGATGAGGCCACCGGTATCGGAGACTTGCTGCTTGCGTTCCAGTTCGTCGAAGCGATTGGTAATCGTGCGTCCGCCGGGATAAGTGCTAGTAAGAGGGTTGCCTTCGCCGTCGAAGGTAGTGGTGACGACCGCCACCGGTCCGCCGGGGAGCAGTTGTTGGGTTTCGCGGGTCAAATGCGAAAGCGAATCGTAGGTGCGAGTCACCAGTGAATCATTGTCTTCGGCGCAGATAAGCCGGGACATGCCGTCGTATTGATAATTCTCGTAGGTCGTGTCGGGCGAAACGCCCAGCCCGGGTGACACCAGCCTGTTGGTCAAGCGATTGAGCGGGTCAAAGGCATTAGTCAGCACAGTGCCGTTTGCGTCGATGGACTGGATCACGTTGTCGTGCGAGTCGTAACCAACGCTCGCGGTAGTGCCGTCGGCAAAAGCGCTGAGAATCTGCCGGTCCAACGCATCATAGGCGTAGGCGCTCATGTTGGTCTTGTCGTCGGTCTGCGAAGTGAGGCGCGAATTGTCGTCCCACGTCTGAGATGTGACGACGTCCTCCGGATCGGTGAACACGCCGTTGTTATTCATGTCGCGAGCGGTGGAGAGAAGGCGGTTGAGGCCGTCGAAGCTGTTGCGGATGCGATTGCCATTGGCATCGGTGGTCAGCACGGAGTTGTTACGTGAATCATAGGCGATGCGATTCGTGTTCGCGATGTTGTCCACGGACTGGAGCGCGCGGTCGAGGTTGTCGTATTCGCGGCTGGTCACAAACGTCTGGTCGAGGCTGCCGAGGTCGGATTTTTCGAGTTCGGTGACAGTGCGCAGGTTGCTGCTGGCATCGTAAGCATAAGTTGTTGTGTTACCCTTGGCATCCGTTGTGGAGCTAAGCCGGTTGGCGGTATCGTAGCGGTTGGTCAGGCCGTGGCTGTTGTCGTCCACCACGGCAAGCACTTGGGAGTTGTCGCTGTAGATGGTGCGCACCGTAGAGAAGCCATCGCCAATGGGTGTTTGGGATGCGGGGTCGAAAAACGCCTGGTCGGTCTGGATGCGGCGGTTTAGCGCGTCGTAGGTGTGGGCAGTGTCTCTCAGGCGCACGTTGCCGGCGGCGCCCGGCAGATCGAGCAGTTCGCCATACAGCCGGCTCGAGACGAGATTGCCGTTGGGATCGTAGCGATTCGTGGCAACATTGCCCATCGCGTCGGTCGAGCTGGTGCGCCGGTTGAAACCGTCGTAAGCGTAGAACGTGGAGCGCGGCGCGTCTTCCAGGCCCTGCAATGTTTTGGCGACGTTGCGGTTGGCGTCGTAGTCGTGTTGCGTTGTGGATTGGTCGAAACTGCCGGGCGCGCGTGTTTCCTGGAAAACCAAATCGCGCTCGTCGTAAAGCGTGAACACCGTGTTGAGAGGCTGGCGACCGGCAGCGGCTTCGCCGGAAATGGAGTTGGTTGGATTGCGGTTGGGGTCGTATTGGACCGCGGTCACGATGAACTCGGGGCGTTGACCGACGGGGATGTCGGCCAAGGTCAGCACGGTTGCGTCAAGATTGGCGTTGCCTTTCTCTTGAACGGTCCGGGTTCGATGATTGAGGATTTCGTATTCGTAGATGGTGGTGAAATTAGTATTGGCCTGGAGCGCGCCCGTTTCATCGCGGTTTTCGATATCCATCCGGACCACGTTGTTGTTGGCATCATACCAGGTCAATGTCTCGTAGCGCACGCCGCTGCCGTCGGTGACTTCGCGTGACGACTGGCGGACGGTTTGATTGAGCGCATTAACGGTGTACAGCGTGTCGTGCCCGCGCGGGTCAATCATGCGGGTGAGATTGCCGACGGCGTCGTATTCGTAACTTGTCGTGAGACTGAAACCGCCGTCATCGATGATGGACTGGCTCATGTAACCCGTTTGCGGGCCAGAGGTGTAATAGGTCATCGAATCTCGGCGACGGTAGCCGTTGCCATTGTCGGGCAGAACATGGGTAGTCCGCTGCCCGAACGAGTTATATTCGAAGTCTTCGACAATGCTCGGAATGGCGTGGACGGTGCGAGTGCGATTGCCGTGTGAGTCGTAAGTGTGGCGAGTTGCATTGCCACGCGCGTCGATCTGCCGGGTGACGAAATTGAATCCACAAGCGCCGCAAGAGGCGCCGGCATCGTAGTCGAAGTATTCCACGAGCTCCGTTTGATCGCCGCCGAGCGGCCCGGGCACATGCCGAACGCGGCGCACGTTGCCGCGAGAGCGGCGCACGGCCCACGGATCCTGATCCACTTCATGGACAAGCTCAGTGCTGTTGCCATTGGGGAACACTGTTCGAGTGAGTTGCGAATCGGCGTTATATTCGTAGCGGGTTTCGAAGTACGTCGGGTCACTGGCGCGGAGTTTGCCCGTGGGGCGGTTGGAGACGTCCGTGGTGGGCTGGCCGGCGACGGCTCGGCCGGTGTATTCGCGCATGTCCACTAAGAGGTTAAACGAGTTATAGAGGAACTCGGTCACATTGCCGACCCGGTCGTTAACGATGGTTTTTACAATGGCGAAGCCGTTCGTGGGCGAGGGAATCTGTGGCAGATAGACGTATTCCAGTATGTTCGAGGGATCGCCCCAGGCCTGGCTCGCGAGGTGGTCGAAACTCGGGTCCGCTGGATTCTCGTTGGTGGCGTAGGTGTTCTGAAGGTAGGTCTGCCCTTTGGCATCTGTGATCGCGAGCAGGTTATGGTTGAGGCGATCGTCGCCAAAGCCCTTCGAATAGGTGTAAGTAACAGTCTTGCCGGAGGGGAAGTCGTTACCGTTGGGAGTGCCTGTAACGGGCGGTGAAGTCACGGATTTGAGGTCGCCGAAGGAACCGCCGGGATCGGCATTTTGATAATAGGCGTAATGGACCGAGCGGCCTGCGAAATCGGTTACTGAGTCGATGAACCCATCGGCGTTATAGGTCACGCTAATATTGCGGCCGAGCGTGTCGGTGACGTTGGTTAGGCGGCCATTTGCCGGATGGTAGCCGAAGGTAATTGCATTTCCGTTGCGATCGGTGATGGCCGCCAGCTTGCCGGCCGTCGGACTGCCATCCAGTGGAAAGAAGCGCCAGGTCCCCGTATCGGCAAAAGTCAGGACGAAGGAATTGCCGACGCCGAAATTGCCCAGGCTGAAGAATTGATTCGCGGCGAAACTGCTGTCGGGCAGGCGGAAGAACGTGTCCTGGCGGGTATTGCCGTCGAAAATATCCACGTTCGTGCCATTGGCCTCGACCCGCACGTTGTAGGAGAAGTCCCATCCATTTCCCTGGGCCGTGTTCGGCCCGATGCGCGAGCGGTATTTGCGCGCCCAGACAAAGTCCATTCCGCGACCCGGGATGCGAAGGTCAACATCGGATTCATAAAACTCGCCGGAGAATAGATAGACCGGGTCACCGGCGGTATCTTTGGGGTTACCCGCATGGGCTGAGCTGGCGTCCACGCACATGGTGCAGGCCGTACAAGGCATGGCGGGGCTATTCTTGGGTTTTTCCTGGGAAACAGAGCGCGTGGTCCCTACGGTGACCGCGTTCAGGACAGAGCTGATGACCTGGCCTGTGTTTGTGTTGAACAATTCGATGGTGTGCGTGCCGGGCGACAAGGCAGGAATGGTCGCGGTGATGAGGGTATCGCTGACCACGGTTTGGTTGGCGAGCATCATACCGTCAATCCTGACCACGACCGATGCATTAAGCCCGCTGCCGTAGAAAAGGCCAAGCTGGCCGCCGGTTGGGTCTGTCTGGAAGGATTGTAGCGAGAGTTGAGGGCCCTGTGAGCTTCTGAGCCGAAACAGCCGATTCCCGCTCGGCGCGGCCAGGACGACCTGGTTAAGACCGTTCACGGTTGTTGCAGGCACAGTGATGGGCAGCCAGCGTGTCTGGGAAGGGGGAGCAGCCAGGCCGGTCGTGGATTCGAGCTGCCAAGGCAAGGGAGATTGCGGCCAGCCGAGAAACAGAGGATGGTTTTCGGGCGAGCTTGCCTGTTGAATGGTAAGGCGCACGGGCGGCACTTGGAATGCAGCGGCGTTGAGCTGCTGGATTTGAATCGGGGAAAGGGTGTAGGGGAAAATGGCCACCTCATCAATCACTCCGTGGAAAGGGCGCTGAGATCCGTAATCAGGGGCACCGCCGATCCACAGGTCGTTCGGACTCCCCGTGATAGGATTGGGTGCCTCTTTCCACGAGTTCAGCAGGCCATCAATGTAGAGCGAATTACTGGCGACGCCATCGTATGTACCCGCGAGAAAATGCCATTGGCTGTCATCTATCCGGATGGTGCCAACCGCATCGTCATTATTGCCATCGGCGAAACGCGGATAGCCGTTCCAATCACAATCCAGGCGATAGGAAGTATCGCCTTTGCCGACGAGGGTTTGGAAGATTCCGTTCGCCGGCTCCGCCTTGCACCACGCAACCATTGTCACTGGACCGGTTAAGTCCAAGCCTGCACCGGGGACGTCCAGATAGCCGTTCGAGCCATTGAATTGGCAGCCAAAATTGCCGACTCCAAAGCCTGGATAAGGGACCCCGGGTACGCCTGGTAATGTGAAAGTCTCGTAGGTGCCGTTGGCAGCGGGTCCGAGGCTGCCGCTGTTGACCGCTACAGGCAGCGCCGGTTCGTCCAGTCGCAAATAGATTAGCGGACTGCGGCCCAGCACCATCTGTGAATAGGGAAACGGGGGTGATGCATTCGTGCCGTTCTGGTAATGAGCCGTAATTTCGGCTGCCGAGAGGACCGTACCGTAAATGGCCGGTTCATCAACTGCTCCGGGCCAGGCGAAGGCGCCATCGCTCCTCATGCCAATGGTGAGCGGCCCATTGATGTTGGGATTGAACGGGGGCGTGGCGATGGCCGTCGAGGCAACGCCATTGACATAGAGGGACGCGGTCGAGCCGTCATAGGTCGCGGCCAGGTGATACCATTTCCCAGCAATTATCGGCGCGCCCGCATTCAGATCGACGGCCGTGTTCGCCCCGTTGCCATTGTACATGCGCAGATTCCAACTGTTTCCGTTCTGATAAATGAGCCAACCCGAGCGATTGGCGCCAAAGGTGGCGGAGGAAATTGGGCACAGGGTTACCGCGTTGATGGCACTCGGCTTGAGCCAGGCCTCGACTGTGAAGGGTGCGTTGAGGCTCAGCGACGGACTGTACGGAACACCCACGGCTCCATCGAAGCGCGCCGCGGTGTCGGGACTGGCAACCAGGGCGCCGGTCACGCCGGGGCAGCCGCCAAAATAGCTTCCGTTGCCTTGGACACCCAGGGTGCCGAGATTATTTGCCTGGAGAGGCTGTTGGGGCGGCTGCGTGGTTTCATTGAGGCGAAAATTGACCAACGGATTCATCGCCTGTACCGCGGACGGGTAGGGTTGGGCGATTACCGAACTAGCCCATCCCAGCAGTGAGAGTAAACCCTGAACGGCGCATGCCCGGCTGTGCCAGCCTTTCTCGAAGAAACTATGTGAATGAGATGGCGTAGGGGTGTGACGAAGGGCCTTCATATCTCGCGTCTTTAGATAGGTTCTACGGCTGCGCTGATTCGCGGTTTCGCAAAGTGCAGCGAATCGTTACTTCCGAATAAAGCGAGTGCGCCATGCCTGTTGGGCTCCGGCCCTTCTTACGGCGGGGTAAACACCTCCGGGACTGGATTTCCGCCATGACGATTCGACTTCATCCAGCTGTTACTACCCTGTTCCAGCCCAACTATCACAGAATTGCTTTTCCTCCTTCTTCAGCTTTGGTTCGTGATCTTAATCCTAATCCCACTCTTAATCGCCCTCAGCCTGTGCTCCGACCTCCGCCCTCCGCACTCCCCCTTTATCCCGCTGCCAGCGTCGCCAGATACCGCAGCTCCTCCTCCACATCATCATGATGCTCAACCGTATGGGCCACCTCTTCACGCGCCAATTCCGCTAACCGCTGCCGCAACCGGGACACGGCCACCGTCACCGCGCGCACGGTCATGCCCATCTCGCCCGCCACGGCGTCATAGTCCCCCGCTCTCGCTTCGGAGGAGAGGAAGGTCTTGAGAGCCTCGTACTGCTGCGCCCTGCCACTGCTTTCGAACTCATCGCGCAAGCGCGTGAGTGCGCGCTGCAACAGCTCCAGTGCCCATCGCCGGTCATAGGATTCCTCCGGCGTCGCCGGTGCGCTCAGCTCGAGCACGTCGGCTTCCTGGCCGAGTTCTTCCCAGGAGACGAACGCCACGGTGCCCCCGCGCTTTAGCCTCCGGGACTTTTCCCGGTCATGCGCAAGGAAATGCTTCACTGACGCCAGTAGAAACGAGCGGAACCGACCCCGCCGAGGGTCCGCGGCGCGCAAGTAGCCGCGCTCCAGGAAGCGGGCGAAGAATCCCTGCGTCAGGTCGAGCGCATCGTGTTCGTTGTACCCCAGGCGACGGATGAAGAAATACACGGGTCCCCAGCAGTCACGGCACAACCGTTCCAGCGCGTCGTGGTCTTCCCGCGACGCATCGCGGCCGGCGCGCAATACCGTCGTCCATCGCGTCGTGCGGAACGATTCGGGCGGCGGCGCTTGAGCGGAGCTAGGGGCGAATTTCATCTCGCGCTCACGTTTTCTTGCCAAGCCGGAGAGCGGGCCATCGCTGACGATCGTTACTGCTGCGCCATCGCGCGTCAAGTATTTTTACGTTGAGCCTCCTCAAGGGCGTGTTGCCCAAATGCCGGAGCGCGGCCGTCCTCGGCCGCAGCAACTCTCGGACAGGACATTTCTCTCGAATTCCTGCACTTTCGCTCGACAGAATTCGGTCCTCTTCCTCCAGTTCTGCATTTGGGCAACACGCCCTCACGAAGTCTGGGCAGGCTCCCTTCCAGTCACTCAGCGGCACGCACGCGGAACTCGGTAACCCGCGCCCAGTGCCGGACGTCGGCGGCGCCCTGATAAAATTGAAGACTGATTCTGGCTTTGCCGGCCTCGGGAGTGGGCAAACTGCATTCGCCAACGTGTCGCCATTCCCCGGCATCAGAGGCGCGGAACTGGCCGCGAATTCTGTCGCCTTTGACAAAGAGCCGCAACCGGACTGTCGTCGATTCCAGCGGCAAAATGGCCACCGTACGCGTCTTGTCCTTTTCTTCCCTGCCCATCACCACGCTCAATTTGCCGTCAACGAATTCCTGCCCCAGCTTCACCATGTTGCTGTCGTCGTAATACCAAACCAGGTCCACCTGCTCGTATTGGTGGCTCGGCTGGTTCTCGACCCTGACGCTGACTTCGATTTCTCCCTTTGCTGATTTGGGCGCCGGTCGCACCAGCACATTGCGGGCGTTGTTCTGCGGGCCCCACATATTGCCTGGCTCAATCAGCACCTCCAAACCGTGCGGCGTCACTCGCCAGGCTTGCGGATGTTCTCTCACCCACGACCAGCCTTCTCCCAGCTTACCGGCGAACTCGTCCTGAAACAGAACCTCACCGGCTTCAACCACGCTGGCGAGCAAAGACAGAATCAAAATCAAATGGGAGAGAGGTCTCATAGGTGTTTCTCCAAAGCTTCTTTTGCCTGCTGGCGATTGCATTTGGTTGGCGACAAATGATCCGCTGTTTCCACCGTTAGCAAGAACTTCTCGGCGTTCCAGCGCAAAATGATCGACCTTCGTGTCCGAAAAGCACATGACGAATACCCCCGGTGTCCCTTGAGTATTGTCGAAAGATATCTACTGTCAGGAATCAAGCGTGAGAACTGCCAACGACGACCATCTTCGGAAGGCTCTGCCCAAACCTTCGCCTTCCTATTGGCTGACGCGTTTCCTCATCCTTCGACTATTGGGCCTCGTCTATCTCATTGCTTTCCTGGCGGCCGCAAACCAGATCGTTCCACTCGTCGGGGAGCACGGCTTGCTGCCAGCGAGGCTCTTTCTGGAGCGAGTCGCGGCCCATTTCGGTTCGAACCTCGACGGTTTTTTCCAAATGCCCAGCTTGTTTTGGATTCACCTCTCGGACCGTTTCCTTGTCTTCGCGGCCTGGGCCGGCGCCGCGTTGTCCGCGCTGGTTTTGCTTGGCTACGCCAATGCCGCCATCTTGACTCTGCTTTGGGCGCTTTACATGTCCTTCCTGAACATCGGCCAGGATTGGTATGGCTACGGCTGGGAAATCCAGCTTCTCGAGACTGGCTTCCTGGCCATCTTTCTTTGCCCCTTGCTCGACGGGAGGCCCTTCCCAAAACATCCACCGCCCCGGCTTGTCATCTGGATGTTTCGCTGGCTCATCTTTCGCATCATGGTGGGCGCCGGCCTTATCAAACTCCGTGGTGACCCCTGCTGGCGCGACCTCACCTGCCTCTACTATCATTATGAGACCCAGCCGATTCCTAACCCGCTGAGCTGGTGGTTGCATTTCCGGCCGCACTGGTTCCATAAATTTGGCGCGCTTTGGAATCATGTCATCGAACTGCTCGTGCCCTGGTTCGCCTTTTACCCGCAACTGGTGCGGCACATCGCCGGCGCTTTGCTCGTTAGTTTCCAGATCGTTCTTATTCTGAGTGGCAATCTTTCGTTCCTGAACTGGCTGACCATCGTCCCCGCGCTGGCGTGTTTTGATGATTCACTCTTGGGAAAGCTCCTGCCGCGCTTTTTGGTCGAACGCGCCACGAGCGCGGGCGATGCAGCCGGACTTCCGCCGCAACAATTTGAAGACTGCAAAGCTCTTCAGTCTGAAAATCTCACCACTCTCAGGTCCTGCTTCCAGTTCGCACGCAACTGGTTCACCCATTGTCGGCGGATTGGTTTAATAGGGCCGATCACGCCACAGGAAATTGCGGCGCTGGTCCTGGCGTTGGTCGTCTTTGCCTTGAGCCTCGCCCCGCTGGCGAACATGCTGTCGTCTCGGCAAATGATGAACACTTCCTTCAACCGCCTGCACCTGGTCAACACCTACGGCGCATTCGGTAGTGTCGGCCGGCTGCGGCCAGAGATCGTTTTTGAGGGCACTGACGAATCCATCCTCACCGAAACCACTCGTTGGAAGGAATACGAATTCAAAGCCAAGCCCGGCGACCCGCTGCGGCGGCCCGCTCTCGTCGCGCCCTACCAGCCGCGGATCGACTGGCAGATCTGGTTTGCAGCCATGTCCACACCCGACCAGTACCCCTGGACCCTCCATTTTGTGTGGAAGCTGCTTCACAATGACCCCGGGACGCTCAGGCTCCTCGCGAACAATCCGTTTCCCCAAAAGCCGCCGCGCTACATACGCGCCCAGTTCTACCGTTACGAATTCGCGCCGCCAGGCGAGCCGACCGGTGCCTGGTGGAAACGGACCTTGCTCGGAAGCTGGTTACCTGCGCTCTCGGCCGATGACCCTCGATTGCGCCGCGTTCTCGCAACCTACGGCTGGCTCCCTAATGCCGGCCACTGAGCAGGAAATGCTCAACCAACTGCAAATGATTCCAGTTTCGATCTGCTGTGGGTTACCGCAGACTACGTAAGCCTGCTGAAGGAAATGCCCTGTTGTGCCCGAAGGTCTCTGTCTCCGCCTGCTTCTGCTTCCCTTGCTTTACTTTATTATTGGCACTCGAAGTTCGCCCTACTACTTATGGGATAGATGATCGGCGTTTGCCTTCGCCTCAGTTCATGGCTTTTGGCAAGTCAGGGATAGACGCTTCCGGTGGGCCAACCAGGGACGCTCCCAGGCGTCTGATGCGGGCTAGTTTAATTGCCGCGCTGGTGGTGTCGGCGCTTGCGACCGGGGGCGCGTGGTTTTGGCGCACCCATCGGCCAACGCCCTTCGCGCCAAGTCCCCCGACGAATTGGGTGCTGGATTCTGCCACGCGTGTGCGCGACTGGCGCGAAGACATCGAGGTCCTCGAGCGCGAACTTCCCAAACGTCACCGGAACGCGTTCTTCAACTGCCGCCGTGAGGACTTCGAGACCGCGGTTGTAGAGCTGCGCGACGCCCTTCCGCGGCTCAGCGACGATGAGGTGGTCGTTGGCTTAATGAAGCTGGTAGCGATGATCGGGGATGCGCATACCGCGATCGACGTGGGTAGCCTCAAGCCCGCCTTCCATCAATTCGCGGTTTCGTTGTACGTTTTCAGCGACGGCCCGGTGCTCCTCGCGGCCCGCGAGGAGCAGAAGGACTTGATTGGATCCACGTTGCTGAAATTCGCGGGCGTCGGTGCAGACGAAGCATTCCGGCGCGTGATGGCGGCCTCGGCTTTCGAGAACGATGCGACGTTCATTGCCAGCGCGCCGAGGCTCTTATGCGTGCCGGAAATTGCGCATGCTGTCGGATTGATCCCGACCACCTCCCGGGCCACGATCGTGGTACGGGACGCGCAGGGCCGAGAACGTGAAGTTGAGCTGACGCCCTTGGCCCCCGGCGAGAAGTTGACAACGACGGTCGTCGATGAGGGA
>JACXTT010000342.1_pt1 | contig 78158 bp, 69 predicted proteins | sample 9270951 | NCBI WGS metagenome assembly JACXTT01 (sample SAMN15532306, study PRJNA645909) | rock metagenome | isolation source: weathered quartz diorite | place: Puerto Rico | collected 2017-06-21
CAGTAAGGCCTCGTACAGTTCCTTCGGCGACGCCGAGCGCTCGATCTTCAGCGCCTCGTACGTCTCTTTCGGCACGGTGGGGAAATCCGCCTGCGCTTGGCCGGCCATCAGCACGCCGCAGACCACCAGCATGAACCGCAACAGCGCTGCGATGGGCATAGAAACACTCCTTTCATTGAGAGGACGTGCGTATACACCATACGACGCGTCTACGTTCTGTTCTCGTTCAACCATGTAGTTTCGTGGCTGCATATGATGACGACACCCGGCGGTGGATATCTCATCACCACCGCCGGACTCGCCCGCCCGGGGCCGGAACCTCACAAGGAGATGGGGGATGCTGGATTGGGCGATCCAGTCTTGTTCCGACCTGAGACATGTGTCTGGACCCAGCAAATCCCGTGCTTAGCCGACATCCTGAGAGCAGATTGGCCAAGCGGCACAACACAATAACAAATAGGGTAATTTCTCGCGTTTCGCGTGAGGCAAGCCTGGTGGTCTTCGCCATCTATCGAATCGGCTGAATAAAAATGGATTCAGCGTGAATACAATCTGATTCACACAGCCTATCTCATCTGCAGTCCCAATCCCACCGTGAACGCTAGCTATCGCACAACCAGCCATGCCGATCGTGCGACATTCCGAATAATCTACGAGGACACCATCGTGAGAAAGGAACTGCTGATTAGCAAAACACCAGGTTTTAACCACCGGTATACTTATGTTGCATATACCAGCACCAACGCGAATTTCCTCTCAGATGACTGTGCGTTACTCCTCCATCGTCCGGAGCGTCCAGAAGTCGTCCGCAAGGTTGTCATTCGAGATATAGTCATAGGGCATTGTGAAATATCCTTGGACGCCCCAGTCCTCTCCCCAGGAATTCCGGACGAGTATCCGTTTGGCTTGTTCGTCATACCCCACCGCCAACACCGCATGACCGCCAATCTGCTTTTCACTCGGTTTAGGTAGATTCAATTGGCCTGTCTTGGCGACTTGAGGAGACTCAAATGCTTCATAGACCGAAAATCCAAACACGAATGGGTATCCTTCCGCGAGACATTGTTTCATCTGTTGCAAGCCGATCACCCGATGATAGGAGGTCACCTGACGATTCTGAGCTTGTTTGTAACAGGCCGGTGACGGCTTCTTGGTGAATCTCGCAATTTTGTACGGCCAGAGTTTCTCGGTACAGACACCCAACTTGACGAGTGATTTGACCCCATCGCGGATCATCGCCCCGGCATCGTCGCCGATGGTGCCTTCCATCGCCCGCTCGTTGTAATAGATGAACAGGCGGCTCAGGTTAGTGGGGTTATGTCCGGCTTTCTTTTCAAGAAACTCCAGGTTGCCAACCAGTGCATTCGCCGTGCAACTACCGAGTTGCCCCTGGTTTTCCACGGGCGAACAGTCTGCACGAAGATCGACCTTGGAGGGCAATGTCCTTGGCGGTGCAGCAATGGCCGCGTAGAGTTTGTCCCTCTGATCAGGCCGGTCAGGAACCCACCCGTACCACACGTTCACTTTGGATGTCGGCATCGTATCCCCCTCTGTTTAGAGTGTTGGTCAAAACATCGCGTCTTGCTTGTTAGCTGCTTGAGTCGTGCTCGCGACAGAAGCCCTCATTCATGGCCACTGCTTCCATAAACCGGCTGTGCAATCTCGGCCCGCGTGAGATGGTAACAACAACGTCCTTGAAGCAGCTGATGACCATAGAGCATCGCAATACGAATTCCTTGCGGTTGTGTCATCACCATGAGTCGGCACCGAGAGCAATCGCCTCCTTTCCAGAAGCCCTAACTTACGCTTGGCTATTACCCCGGTCAATGCTCACTCGATCGGGTCTCAAGATCGCTTCCGACGTGCGAAGCAATACAAAAATCATTCCACTACGGAAGAGGGTGAGCTTCTTTTGTTCGGATGTTTCCTCAACGATCAGAGATCAGTCTGAAAAGATCACAATTGCTTTGTGTTATTGAAATTTCCTCATTTCGCACACCCGACAATCTGTTAGGCCCCTCAATTCTTGTGTCTCCAAACGATACATACGCGGCGCCATACGAATCGCTGGTGTATCTAGAATGACCCGAGGTGTATCTAACCGATCCTCTGCCAAACTTTTCGGATACAAGACAACTGTGGAGTCAGAAAAACGCGAGGCTGGCGTAGGTGACCGTGGAGTTATATTGATCCGTAATGCCGCGATCGTAGCGGAGGACTTGGCCCTTTTCCGCCTGAATCAAGCGCAATAGGCTATAGATCGGCGAGAAGCCGGAAATGCGACGCTGATCGTTTTCCTTCTGGATGTAGCCGGCGAATGCTTCCGGCTGGAGTTCTTCGACCTGCTTCAGCATTTCCAAGTCACGCTGCATGGCGCGATGAAAGGAGAAATCGGTCGGCGGCGCCTGATCGCCATAGCGCAGGCCGAGATGAGCCAACTCCCCCGCCGCGATGACACACACGCTTTTCCCGGAAGTGCGGATCGTATCTCGTAAGGCGATCACCATTCGATCGACCGAGTGACTCACAGCCGGATCCTTCAGACTCAATGCGGAAAATGACGACAGAATCGGAACGATCGTGAACGGTTTGTCGACGATGGTCTGGAGAAACGGCAGCTGAAATTCAATGGCATGCTCAGATTGATGAGCGATATCTTCTTCGAAGTATTCCGGCACCGACTCCTTCAGCCGGTCCACGATCGTCCGATCAACTTGCACCGTTCCCAACGGTGTCTCAAAATCCTTGTCGGTGACCGCACATAGGTTCTCGAGCCCGGCATGGGCAGTACCACATATCACATAGACATCCGCCCGCTCCGCTTCCTGTAACTCTTTATATCCCCATGCATACACCGGCCCGGCTTGTTTGAGATCGTAGGTGGGCACCACGAGCCCTTTGATCGGCTTGCCTCGATTCTCCGAAGGCTTGAAATCCGGCCCTTCCCCAGACGTGAAAAATCCGTCGATCTGCTTTCTCAATTTCGCGCCGTCGGCTTCGTAGCTACGACCGGCAAACACAGCCGGACGTGCAGGCTGTCGTCGATACTCGATCCGGGCCTGTTCCCTTGCCGACTCCGCTCGCGGTCCTTCCAGAAAAAGTTTTTGCTCCAGATCCGTAACCAATTGTTCCACCTTGCTCGGCATCAGAAACTCACCGAACCGTTTCAGGTACAGCGCACCGATGTCTTGAAGGGAATGTGTTCCATCGAAGTGTTGCACGATGAAGAAGAAATTGAGCGGCAAGACCAACTTCTCTTTGCTCAGGCCACTGGGATCCCAGAGGACCATCAGTTGATCTTCACCCTGCTTAATGGGTGAGAACTGGAGATTCCGCAAGACCGGATACTGCGTTGAGTCTTTGACTGCGCCGGACATGACTGGGTCATTGTAGGGGACGGACTGGACCCGCTGCAACCGGGCTAATACCATCCTTACTGAGTATCTGGGGGGTGCTCTTCTCTTCGTCGAGCTAATACGAAAAGCGCCACCACCGTGAGAATCAGCAGCCAAATGGTGGGCCGACCATACGAGGCATCTGAGAATTCGATCAAATCGGTCAACCGGCCGATCAGGAGAGACATGCGGGCCATGACCGTATAGCCGAATGCGGCGCCGAAGGAAATCATCAAAAACATCACGCCGGTTCGAGCGACTGCCTTTCCAGGCCCACTGTGCTCGATCGAAAAAAAGAAGTAGAACAAGACCGAGCCGACTCCCAGCAAGATGATGATTGCATTGAGGTTACTGGCGGGATTCAGCAGGTTCATCGAGAAGGTGACGCCATCCGATCCTGCCATCGATAACAAGGGTCGAACGGTGTCCTCGATTTGTTTGAGGATGAAGGAAGAAATCGTTCTCGGTATCGCCAACCCCGCCCCCATCCCGACGATGAAGGCGAACGCATATCGGGAGATCCAGGCCGCCTTCGGCACGTACCGGGTCAGCATGAGCATCCCGATGGCCACGGGAATCAGCAGGGCGATTTCCCCGTTCTCGACGATCGGCTTGACGACTAAGTGGACGATGACGGTGTCGTACGTCTTCACGATCGTATAGCCGACGGAGACGCCGACATAGAGATGCTCAGCCAGCTTGAACAGCACGTTGTCTTTGTAGAGGAACGAGAAGATCAGCAGGGTCAACCCTGTCGCAACCCACGCCCCTAGTACCGTGGCATCCATCGAGATCCCCTCCCCTTCAGCCGATCTGTCCCTGTGCCCGAGCAGCCCGCCGGAGCGAGAGGTAAAACACATTGCAGATGATCACCAGCACGATGATGGCAATGTGAGTCGCAGACTGGGCATCCATTCCCGCAACCGCTTTGCCTTTCTGACCGATCAGACTTTCATATTCCGCCGCGCCGCGAAGACCACCGATCAGGCCGTTGATCTGTCCGCTTCGCAGCAATGGGTACAGCCCCGGCGCCATTACGCCCGTGCACCCGCCACCCATTTCGAACTTATATTTATCCTTCCCGAACACGTACCATTCTTCCACTCCCGGCCGACCGGCGCCCAAGCTGACCATGTAGTTCACATCTTTCAAACTGCGCACGCCTTCAAGGAGCGGCAAATCCTTCGTCGGTTTACCACTATAGTCACTGGGAAAAGCCGAATAGAGGTCCTGCCCCATATTGATGATCACGGCCTGCCCGCCAGGACTCCATCCCAAAAAGGCGTAGTCCTTCCCATATTCTCTCCCCATCTCTTTGGCAACCTGTGTCACCAACTGATCCGCCATGCCGGTCCCGGTCACCCACAGCGTCATCGTGACCACGCGAAGATTTTTCTTGAAGGCATGGCGCAGCAGCGCGACCGCTTGCGGATAGAGCTCGGGTTTGGACGCAGGGTCAAAATCGATCGAAAGCAGAAAGACCGAATGTTCCGGCAACGACTCGATATGCTCGTACACACCACGGACTTCCGACGAAATCCTGATCGGCAACCCGACGGGATAGAGCAACGGCAACAGGGTGCAGAGACCGATCACCACAAAAATGATCCGCCGATCGATCTTGAGCATGCGCTCCGCGACACTCATGCTTTTCCCTGTTTCCCCTCACCCATCAACTGCGGGTGGCGCCGAGCGGGAGCCCAGCCGCGCGCAGCAGAAGGGTCCCACAATTTCTACTCTTTCCCCCCGCCGAGATAGGACCGTTCCACGCCGAAGATGATCTTGAATGACAATGCGATGGCACCCAGACTGACGCCGATCAGAATGGCCCGGCGCACTGAAGCATTGAGGACATTCAAAATCCATGAAGACACGTCGCCGCTCAGGGGAATCAGATACTCACCCAACGGCACGCGTCCCATCATCACGATCACGGCCGCGATCAAGAGCACCGCCGCTTCACGGCTTCTAGCTCTGAAGGACCGATAGGCTGCCGAGGCGATAAAGAATGCCAGGATGGCAAACATCGTCCCTTGGAGCGGGACCATCAGATAGTTGTACACCCAGCCGAATGCCGTCATGGCCCCGTCGATGCTTTCCTTGCCATTGGTCCATAGCCCGACCGCGATGGTGCCGAGCATGCCGGCATACAGCACGAGGCTATAGCCCCACCCGGCTTCTTTGCGCCCGATCTTGACCGCATGTTGATGGAACAGACTGGTCACACCCAAGATCAACGCGAACCCCCCGATGATCTGCAGCCATTTCGTCGCGGATGTGAGCATCTGCTCCGAAGCCGGATGCGGCACATAATACTGCGCCGCGAACAGAAGACCCGTGACCAGCGTGATGAGCAGCGGGAGTTGCCGACGGAGAAAGATCATTTCAAGTCCCTAAAGAGATCCAGCACAATCTGCGGCCATTGCGAGCCGGTGACGGCTCCGACCGTTGCCAAGACGGTTCCAACGGCGATCGCGCTGAGTACGACCGCTTTCCCGATGTCCTGGCCGCGCAGCGTGCCGACTTGAACCGGCTCTTTGGACAGGTACGCGCTGGCCGCGTAGAGCTCTTCGCCGATCAACGTGTAATCACACGTGGTCACAAAGAACGGCAGTTGGTGGTCCGCGTCCGTTCCCGCGATTTGGATGGCGCCGGTGCTTGCGCCGGTTTCGGTGAGCAACAGCGACTCGGCAAAGTAATGGCCCATGAAGAAGTTCGCGGCCGGTTTCTTCCGCAGCATGATGCCATCCACCGCCGCCGTATAGCTGAACTGATCCGACGTGATGAAAAAGTTCGCGTCTTCCTTGAAGAGATCGGGCTTTCCCGCTTCCAGATAGGCCTGCTTCGTGATTTCTTGGCAGACCGCCATCGTAATCGGCTCGCGATGGGGCACCAAAAGTTCTGTTTCATACAGCGCGGCCCGTTTCGCCACCTTTCCGAGGATGACCGCGGCGGCGATCGTCGAAGGGTCGTGTAAATCATGCGCGCCGGTCAGATACAGGATCGGCTTACCCAACTCCGTTGCGCGCCCGATCGCTTCATCCACCGCGTCGAGCCCCGGAATACGGCGCAAGAAGATCTCGTTCCGCTTCGCATGACTGATCGTATAAAAGATCAGCCCTCCGAATGAGACGGCGATGATGAGATTGTTGAGTTGATTCCAGTTAAACCAATCCGGTGAAGGGGTGGCCGTGACGACCGGACTGAAGACTCGCTGATCGCCTTGCACGGCAGCCAACGCGACGACATAGGCCGTGCCATCCGTTATCTCGATGCTCTTTGCGCTCTTGATGACGGCCTGGTGCCAGGCTTGCTCGACCTTTCGTGTCCACCAAGCAATTTTCGTGTCTTTGACATATTTGGTATTCGACGGGAACTCCGCCATGATCGTGAAGGTCGTGGGATCAGCGGCGGGAGCTTGACCGACCAAAACCTGATAACGGATGTCCGGACCATCTCCCGGCATGGGAGCCCACTGAACGGTGAGGCTGCCTCCTCCGTCGTTGGGCGTGTCGAAGACGTGTAGGTCTTGTGGAGCCGTCAACGACGACTGCGCAAACACCGTAGAGCATAACCAGCCGAAACAGGTCACCATCCACAACACTCGATACACCTGCCGCCTAACCGTTGTGGGTGGATCCTTGACAATCATCACGCCCCTTCAATCACTTCGATATTCGTCCGTGGAATTACAACCCGCTTTCCATCGGCAAACTTCACTTCCAACACCCGCACTTCGCTCTCGGTGGGAATCGTGGTCAGTTCGTGCGGCAGCGCCGACACTTCGCCGATACGGCCAAAGAGCGGATCGCGGATGATGCGGACCGGATCGCCAAGGCGAATCCCCTCGTGCCGTGCTGCAGTTTCTATCCCGACCTCGCCCCCCACTTGTGGAATGATAATTTCAGGACGAATGACGCCGGCTCTGATCTGCGTGGCGCCGGAGATCGACGCCTTCCGGCCGACATGGGCGGAGAGCAGCTTGAACGTCTTGGCCGCCATCGGGATCGTCCCAAACCCCTCCGTGAGAATCAGCGTAAATCCCACGTGTTCTGTCCCTGTAATGGCGACGCCAAGGTCATAGCCCAAGAGAGCGCGCAGATCCTCGTCATGAATGCCGCCCACAACCAACCCGGCGACGCCGACTGCCTTGGCCTGTTTCATGGCTTCGGCGGAAAGGAACGATCCTCCCACGACCACTTTGTCTTTCATGCTCGCATTGAAATGTCCAGGCGTCAGTGGTTCGTCCGGAGTTTTCACCCCCAAAACGATTTCACCGAACGTCTCCCCTCCAATGCCGAAGATGCCTTGCACCAATCCACAAGAGGCCTCGACCACGACACCCTGCTGCGGAACCGTCTCCGCTACGGTCCCATCCACATAGGCAAGCAACTGTAAGACTTTCGGCGGTTCCCGCAACAGCACTTGGCCCGTGATGGTCGAGACCGACTCGACCATGCCCGCGACCGGCGAGCGGATCTCCGTCTTGAACCATTTGATCAGGGGTTTGTTCTCGGCAAGGATCTCGTCTTTCTCAACGGCATCGCCTTCCCTCTTGGTCAAATAGTCCTTGATCTCACCCGGCGCAACGCTGAGTTGATTGGCCAGGTTCACCGGAAAGACTTTTCCCGGCAACTCCGCTTGGGCAACAACTTGATCGGACCGCACCCGCTCGCCGACCTTGACCAAGACCTTGCCCGGCAAGGGCAGCATGCGCCGCCGATGGATGACTGTACGATCCGTAACTGTAAGCCCTGGCGTATAACTGTGAGCCATGTGCTTCTGATCCTAAACCGGATACAGATCGACCGCCGTGAACCATTTCGTCAGCGCAGTGACTCGGGCTTGGTGGTCGGCCGGAAATCTGAGCGGACGCCCACGGCCATCGAGCAAGAGTCCCACCACACCACCATGGACATCTCTCGTGAGAGCGACGCCTGCTCCCGCCCCCATGTTGACCCCTTTGACCGGCTGAATCTTGATGGTCGCCTGTTTGCCCGACTCGAGTGGATAGAGCCGTAGCTCGCCGAACTTCAGCTGATCGCTGACGGTCTTCCCATCAGGAAACGTGATCTGGTAATCGGCACAGCGATCTCCATCTTTTCCCTGCCCGATCGGCGCGACACAGGTCCCCAGATAGATCATGCAGTCTCGAATGAACACATCGGTCGCTGCTTTTTCATTGATCGTGGACAGCACCCCGAGATGCGGCATCATAAAAATACTGTCGACCGACAATCTCGTGCAGCCCATCGGCTCATAGGCATCGACCATCATCAGCATCGACTGGATTCGACGCGGAGCATGAGACAGGATCCCGCCGCTGCCGACGATCAAATCCAGCTTCAACATATCGATCAGCGATTTGCCGGACGTCTGCTGCTCGAACACATCGGAGATCGTCCGCTCCTGCTGTACGCCTTTCAGCCCCGTTGCGAGCGACTTGTGATGAATCAACGCCAAGCGCAGAGCTTCGCGTGAGATCGCCTGCTCGATCTGCAGCTCGTCGAGTGTTTGCGGAATGGTCGTGGGCCGGATCATCTTGTTCTTGATGCGGTTGCGAAGCGTCTGCTCATCGATCGTGAACGGTACCCATCGCATAATGTTGGCCAGTCCCGCTTCGGCGAGGACATTGGACACACTGTAGGACATGCCGAGATTGGCGCTGACCGTTCGATTGAACACCCCATCAAACACGGAAAAGACGTCGGTCGTCGCCCCGCCGATATCCACCCCGATCAGGTTCAAATGTTCCCGCTGAGCAATGGTCTCCATGATGAGCCCGACGGCAGCGGGAGTGGGCACGATGGGCGCGCCGGCCATCTCGATGAGCTTCTTGTAGCCCGGCGCCTGCTGCATCACATGCTCGAGGAACAAGTCATGAATCTTGTTGCGCGCAGGAGCCAGATTTTCTCGTTCCAGAACCGGTCGGATGTTCTCTGTCACGACCAGCGCCGATTTGTCTTCCAGGATCTTTTTGACTTGCGGTTGAGCTTCCTTGTTGCCCGCATAGATCAATGGCAACTTATAGGTCACGCCGAATCGTGGACGTGGTTCTGCCGCCGCAACATATTCAGCCATCTCCACCACGTGGGTCACGGCTCCGCCGTCGGTCCCGCCCGACATCAGAATCATGTCCGGTCTCATCGAGCGGATGCGCTCGATCTTTTCGTGAGGCAACCGTCCGTCATTGGACGCCAACACATCGATCACAATCGCACCGGCCCCGAGGGCAGCACGCTGCGCGCTCTCGCCGGTCATGTTCTGCACGACACCCGTCACCATCATCTGCAATCCGCCGCCGGCGCTGCTGGTCGAGATATAAATATCGACCCCTGTCTTGTCGTCCCGACAGGGCGTGATGATCTGATCGCCGTCCAAAATCTTCCGGCCGGAGAGCTCCTCGATTTCAGCGATGGCATTCAACACGCCGCGCGTCACATCTTCAAAGGGGGCTTCCACGGTCGTGGGCGCTTCGCCGCGATAGGTCTGCCGATACTCGTCACCGACTTTCTCGATGAGAATGGCTTTGGTCGTCGTGCTGCCGCAATCGGTGGCCACGATCACGTTGAGAGGTCGATCGATCTTTGGAGGGCTGGATGCGGAAGACGTCATTGAGCCGTTGCTCCCTTTGGAGCAGACTTGGCTTCAATGATAGAGATGAGGCGAGCCACCGTGTCGCGGCGCTCGAGCAATCGCGCGACTTGCTCGACTTCTTTAGTATTGAAGGCACAATCAAGGATCGGCGTCAGGAAATGCAGCGCCTGACTGCCCAGAAAATTCATCGGCCCCATGGACTCCAAGAACATCGTCGCCGGAGCCGCCATTCCCCGCTTGACGATCACCTCCGCGATCCGCTCCATCAACTGCACGTCTTCGATAGAGAGGGGCTGATTCTCAGGAGGAACGGCAAACGCATGGCGCAGCCCGGCACCTATTTGAGCCAACTTTCCCACCAGATTGTCATTGAAGCGCGATCGCATAAGTGCAGGCCGGATAAGGCAAACCACGAACGGATCGCATTATATGAAGGGGGTGAAAGAGAGTCAATTCAATGGAGCTAATTGGAAGGCTCAGGATTGGTCTCAATAACTCTCTTTTGATAACGTACCTTGTGAAACTTGTCGTAGCTAACAGCCACACCGTGTTCATTCCATACCGCATGGAGACCATGTCTATTGCGCATGCTGGCGTGAATGCCTTTGAGCGAAGGATAAATCAGATGGCCATCTCGGGTGATATAACACGCTGTCGTAGCCAACAATCGGCAGTTGGTTTAGACTCATGGGCGTGCGCCTCAGCAACAGGTCGCAATGCGTAGCACCAAAAACTGAATTTTATTATGAAGTTCGAGTGGGATCCGCGCAAAGCTGCTCGATGATGTGGTCACGTCCTATGAGGCACTAACTCTCAGTGCTTAAAATTACAACTGCTGCCGCTATTGACCAGTGAGTCTTCACTCCTTTCCTCACCAGTTGAATCCAGAATTGCGCGCACTCTCTTCTTTTCGTCCACACCAAAAAAGGGGAGCAGTCAGGTTGTCGTTCACTGCGCGCATCGAACGAGGCCCTTCCGAGGGCGCGCGTTCGGCGAGCAAGAAGGATAACCTGGCTGCTCCCCTAATTCTTCCTCTCCCCCATTTTACTTTCTGTCCCATTCCAAAGCCGTTCTATATTCCCCTTGTGCTTGATCACGATGAGCCCGGTCACGAGCACAGCAAACGATATGAAGGCGGGCGTCGGTCGGAGCAATGCAGCGACAATTGGGAACAGTCCAAATGCGGTCAGTGCTCCGCCGGAAGAGTAGCGCCACAAGACCACCGCTCCGATCCATGCCAAAAGCAGCAACAACCCGATCAGTGGCGCGACACCGAGAACGGACCCAAGTGCAGTCGCGACACCTTTGCCCCCTTTGAATCCAAGAAACGGTGAAAACAGGTGTCCGAGAAACGGCGCAAGCGCGACCGTCAAGATAGCCCATTCATCCTGAAGCAGCTGCGTCGCGGCGAAACCCATCACCCACCCCTTGCCCATATCGCCGACCAAGGTCAGGATGCCGGCTTTCTTGCCCGACACCCGCAGCACGTTCGTAAAACCGACATTCTTGCTGCCAACCGTGCGCGGATCGGGCAGGCCCATCGCCTTGGAGATGACGACCCCAAACGGGACCGCTCCCAAGAGATATCCGACAATGGCGAGCCCGACGATGAGTCCTTGCTGCTCCATGATAATGGCTACTGCTCAATTGTCACTGAAACTTGTCCGGGTGCAGAAAAAACTCCAGCACGACCTGATTGAGATTGGGCCAATCGCCGTGACTGCCGGTTCCTTCACAGTAGAGCGTCGAGCCACCCTGAGCACAGTGCTGATACGCGCGACATCCGCCCTCTATCGGTTTGGTCTTGTTCAGATCACAGCGATTACAACCAGCCCACCAGGCTGACGTTTGGGCTCCCCAACCGGGAAACAAGCTATCGTTCTTGCCGTGCATGGTCATGACCGGAATGGGATCGCGGCACTGGAACGTCTCGAGATCTTTTCCCGTCCATCCTGCGGCGCTCGGCGCAACCGCCGCGAGGATCTTCTTCGTGTGATCGAGCACGGCAAGTCCCAGTGACGCGGTGCCGCCATCCGAATGGCCGGTCGCAAACACCCGCTTCTCGTCGATACACCACTCCTTCGCCACCGAGGCGGGAATCGTCCCGAGCTGCTCGATTGTCGCGATATTCAACTGCCGGTGGTCCGCATAGACCACGATGAACCCTGCATGGGTCGCTGCGGTCGTGAGACCGGTGAACCGCTCAGTCGCCCAACGACTCTGTCCGGCGGGAGCGTAGACCATGAGCAGTGGATGGGCAAAAGTCGCGTCATAGTTCGACGGTGTCCGCACCATATACCGAATCCCATCGGCCGAAGCCTTCCCGTCGGTTGCCCCCGCAAGGCCAGAACGTGCCCCAGCTGGGCAATGTCCGGTCGCATTGGCATAGGCGAAGGATTCGAGTGGTGGAGGCTTCTCGTTCTCACTGCATGCAGCCACGGTGAGTTGGAGGGCAAGAACTACGCAGACAGAAATGAAGAAATGAAGTGTGCCCGACACGTCGTGGTCGAACAGCTTAGGTGTCAGCCGATTCAAGATTGAATGGAGAAGGTGTCGCGAGCAACTGCCGCTTCGTCTCGAAATTCCGTCAGAGCCCCTTTGCCACGACCTGCTTCCAGAAACTCCAAACATACTGGCCGCCGGAGATATAGCCAAGCACCAGCGAGAGATACAAGGTGACGGTGCCGGCCAAATGCATATTGCCGAGTTCAGCCAACCCGGTCCCTTCCAGGATCAGCAGGATGATCGCCACGACTTGTAGGGCCATCTTGTATTTGCCGGTCGTCTCCGCGGCGATGATCATGCCTTCTCCGGCCGCAATGGCACGGATTCCCGTGACCGCGACTTCTCGCGCGATGATCAACAGCACCACCAACGCACTGACCCGGTCTACGTTCATGAGGAGAATCAGGGCCGACAGGACCAGGAGCTTGTCCGCGATGGGATCGAGCAGCTTGCCAAGCTTCGTCACTTGGCCGGTTCGTCGGGCGATATACCCATCCAGCCAATCGGTCACCGCGGCGACGGTAAAGATGATGGCCGCCGCCAGCGACTGATCGGGCGTGGGATTCACAAAGAGAATGATGAAGGCCGGGATCAGGAGAATGCGGACGAGTGTCAGCAAATTGGGCAGATTGAGCGACTCTGCCCCGATCTCTCGCCATACTTCCAGAACACGGTTCATAATCCGACTTCTCTCCTAACAGCCGTCAAATCCGGCACGCGCAGGATGGTCAAAAAGGCTGTCCAGCAAGGCCGCAGCGAGCGAAGAGGCGAGACGTACGCTTCGGTACGTTGAGCCTCTGAGCGATGCGAGAACGCCGCTGGCGGACTTTTTCAGCATCCTGCTAGACTATCCCGTTTTTGAGTAAATCATGTAAATGAATCACGCCACGAATCGCGCGACCGTCCTCCGTCACTACCAGCGTCGTGATCGAAAAACGTTCCATCATTTCCACCGCTTTGGCCGCCAGTTCGTCGGGTCCGATGGTTTTGGCGTTCTGTGTCGCCAACTCTCTCGCGGTCGTATTGACCACATCGGTTCCGCGCTGGATGAACCGCCGTAGGTCGCCGTCCGTAATCACGCCGACCAAGGCGCCCTCCTGATCGACCACTGTCGTCATGCCGAGCTTTTTCGCCGTCATCTCCAGCATGGCCGCCATCCCACCGACCGAGGCGTGCACCATCGGGACATCCGATTCGGTATGCATGAGGTCTTTCACCTTCACCAACAATCGCCGTCCCAAGGTGCCGCCGGGATGGAACCGCGCAAAGTCTTCTTCCTTGAACTCGCGTTTCTGCAGCAGCGCAATCGCCAGGGCATCACCCAAAGCCAGCGTGGCGGTCGTGCTGGCGGTCGGAGCCAACCCCATCGGACAGGCCTCTTCCTGTACCGAGACATCGAGCGCCACATCGGCATTTTTCGCCAAGGTCGAATTCATCCGTCCGGTGAACGCAATCACCGGAATGCCCAGACGTTTCACATACGGAAGCAATTGAAGCAATTCTTGCGTCTCGCCGCTGTTGGAAATCGCAACCAGCGTATCCCGCCTGGCCAACATACCAAGATCTCCATGCACCCCTTCGGCGGGATGCAAGAAGAACGACGAAGTACCGGTGCTGGCGAGCGTCGCGGCAATTTTCTGTCCGATCAGGCCCGACTTCCCCATCCCCGACACCACGACTTTCCCCTTGCACTGAACGAGCACCTCCACCGCTTTGGCGAACTTGGCATCCAGCCGTTCAATCAGCACCTGGACCGCCCGCGCTTCGATTTCGAGCACACGCCGGCCATCGGCCAGACTGCCAAGCATCTTCTCAGTTTTCGAGACTCGACCGGAAGACATCAGCTTTTTGGTTTTGCCGCGTCGCATATGCGCAGGACCCGCTCCAGCAAGGATTTCAATTGATGCAACGGTACCATATTCGGCCCATCCGACAGAGCCGTATCCGGATCTGGATGGACTTCCATGAAGAATCCGTCCACACCCGCTCCGGCCGCCGCACAAGCCAATGGCTCGACAAATTCACGCTGGCCGCTGGATTTCGTCCCTCCTCCACCCGGCAGTTGCACGCTGTGCGTCGCATCGAATACGACAGGATACCCGAAGCTCCTCAGGATAGGGAAGGACCGCATATCCACGACAAGATTATGGTAGCCGAACGACGAGCCCCGTTCGGTCAGCACGATCCGCCGGTTGCCGCACTCTTCCATCTTCTTTACGGCGTTGCCCATCTCGATCGGCGAAAGGAACTGGCCCTTTTTCACGTTCACAACCGTTCCGGTCTTGGCGGCGGCGATCAGTAAATCCGTCTGCCGGCAGAGAAAGGCCGGAATTTGGAGCACATCCACAACCTTCCCCGCTTCCGTCGCCTGTTCTTCCGTATGGACGTCGGTCAAAACTGGAAGACTGAACTGATCCTTCACCTTCTTGAGAATCGCCAGGCCCTTTTCGAGTCCGGGGCCGCGAAAGGACGTGATGGATGTGCGATTGGCCTTATCGAATGACGACTTGAAGATGTAGGGAATCCCCAACGACGTGGCGATCTCCGCCACACGGCCTGCCGTGTCCATGACCAGTTGTTCGCTCTCAATCACGCAGGGGCCGGCAATGAGAAACGGCGGCTGCCCTTGACCGACCTTAAACGGACCGATATCGACGAGTTGTGCCATAGCTTTTAGACTAGCTTCACGAGTTGGAAATCAGTGTCAGCATCTCACTTAGTGGCCTAGTTTTTTTCGCAACGCCGCCCCCACAAACCCACTGAACAGCGGATGCGGGCGGTGCGGACGGGAACTGTACTCAGGATGAAACTGAGTCCCCAAGAACCAGGGATGATCTTTCAACTCGATGATTTCGACCAGTCGGCCGTCCGGAGACACACCGCTCAACACCAACCCCCTGGCAGTCAGTTGTTCACGATAGGCGTTGTTGAACTCATACCGATGGCGATGACGCTCACGGACCTCACTCACACCGTACATCTTCTGGGCCAACGTTCCCTCACCAAGCTTGCAGACATACGATCCCAGTCGCATCGTTCCGCCTTTGTCGCTGACGGCATGCTGATCGGGCATCAAATGGATCACCGGGTGGGGCGACTGTTCGTCAAACTCAGCGCTGTTGGCCCCGGCCAGTCCGGCAACATGGCGGGCAAATTCGATGGCGGCACACTGCATGCCAAGACATAAGCCCAGGAACGGCACCTGTCGTTCCCGTGCATACTTGATGGTGGTAATTTTCCCCTCGATCCCTCTAGTTCCAAACCCACCGGGAATCAGGATCCCGTCAGCTTCCCGCAAGATGCGCTCCGTGCCCAGCCGTTCGACGTCTTCCGACTCGATCCAATTGATGTTGACCTTGGTTTCATGGTCGATGCCACCATGAATCAGCGCTTCGCCCAGGCTCTTGTAGCACTCTTTCAACCCCACATACTTTCCCACCAGCGCGATGGAGATCTCGTGCTTTGGGCGCTTGATCTTCTGCACCATCGCATCCCACTCGCGAAGATTCGGTTGGCCGGTCTCCAAGTGGAGCTGGCGGACGATCAGTTCATCCAAGCCCTCTTTTCGGAACACGATCGGCACTTCGTAGATCGTATCGACGTCTTTGGCGGTGATGACGGCATCCTTGTCCACGTTACAAAACATGGCAATTTTGCCCTTGAGCTCAGGAGGAATGTACCGGTCGGTCCGGCACAAGAGGATGTTGGCCTGAATACCGATTTCTCGAAGCTTGTTGACTGAATGTTGCGTCGGCTTGGTCTTCAGTTCACCGGCGGTGCCGATGTAGGGCACCAACGTCAGGTGGACGTACAAAACGTTATCGCGCCCGACATCATACGGCATCTGCCTGATCGCCTCGAGAAACGGCAAACTCTCGATGTCGCCCACCGTGCCGCCGATTTCGACGATCGTCACATCGATCCCCTTGGAAATGCGCATGATCGCCTGCTTGATCTCATCCGTCACGTGCGGCACGACTTGGACGGTCCCGCCGAGATAGTCTCCGCGGCGTTCCTTGGTGATGACCGAGTGATAAATTCGGCCGGTCGTGTAATTACTTTCCTTGGTCAGCGACAGGGTTGTGAACCGTTCGTAGTGTCCGAGGTCGAGATCGGTCTCGGCTCCATCGTCGGTGACATAGACTTCCCCGTGCTGATAGGGATTCATCGTCCCCGGATCGACGTTGATGTACGGATCCAACTTAAGAAATGTGATCTTCAAACCTCGGCTTTCGAGAAGATTCCCGATGGACGCGGAGGCCAGGCCTTTCCCCAGAGATGAGACCACTCCCCCGGTGACGAAAATAAACTTGTTCATGGTTGACCTCTTCTGGCCCTCACACCACTCTGTTCCATACTGTCAGCTCGGCCGCTGAGAAACCACCCGTTGGCTCTTCAGCTCACGCTTCACGGCCTCGAATTGCTGGACCCGGTCTGCGACGTCGGGCACGTCTTCCGGCCGATCCACCCGCAACGAGGCATGTTGGGTTTCCCATACCCGAATCGGAATACCGTGATCCAATGCGCGGAGTTGTTCAAGCTTTTCGGCATCTTCCAAACGACTCGTCGGCAAGGCGGCAAATCGAAGCAATGTTTCCTTCGTATAGATGTACAGTCCCAAATGAATATAATGCAGTCCTCCGATGACCCGTTTTTCCTGGTCATCACGGACGAACGGGATCGGAGCCCGCGAAAAATATAGTGCATGTCCTCGCGTATCGGTCACCACTTTGACCACGGCAGAATTGAGAAGATCCTCTGTCGGGTCCATCACTCGCTTCAACGTACCCATGCCAGACCCACTATCGATAAATGGCTCGATCAGGTCAGTCAACAGCTCCGGGCTCAACGGGATTTCGTCGCCCTGTAAGTTCAAGAAATACTCTCCGGCAAATATGCGAGCGACCGCGGCGACTCGGTCCGTCCCGGTCCGACATTCACTGGTGACGAGAATCGCACGCCCCCCAAATCGTTCGACGGCCTGTTTGATACGCTCGTCGTCGGTGGCGACCAACACGTCCGAGACGGCACGGCAGGTGACCGCCCGTTCATAGACATGCTGGATCATCGGCTTCCCGTTCAACTCGACGAGCGGCTTGCCTGGAAAACGGGACGAGCCATACCGAGCTGGAATCACGACGGTAACCGATCGTGAAGCTTTATTCATTCCCAAACGCCTCAGACAACTGTTTCGGCGAGACGGTGGCGGTCCCGACCATTCCTACCACGATCCCGGCCGCATAGTTCGCCATGATCGCTCCGGTCTTGATACTTGCGCCGGCCGCCAGCGCCAGTGCCAGGGTTCCGATGACCGTATCTCCCGCACCGGTCACGTCGTAGACCTGCCGAGCTTTGGTGGGCAAATGCCACGATGCCCCGCCCCCTTCATACAAACTCATGCCTTTTTCACCGCGCGTAATCAAAACCGACTGGCACCCGAGTCGCTGCCGGATCATCGCGCCCGCCTCGTTGACCGTTCGATTGTCATCCCCGTGCATTCCCGACGCCTGCGTGGCCTCAAGATGGTTGGGAGTGATGACGGTGACGCCTTTGTAGTAGTTAAAATGTTCGACCTTCGGATCCACGATGACGGGAACCCTGCGCAAGGATGCCAGGCGAGTGAGTTCGGACATCAAGGTCGAGGAGATGACGCCTTTGGCATAGTCGGACACGATGATACAGGACAACTCTCGAAGTTTCGATTCCACATGCCGGAGGATCTTTTGGCGGAAGGTCGCTCTCAACTCGCTTCGCCCCTCAATGTCATACCGCACGATCTGCTGGTTATGCGCAATCACCCGACTTTTCCTGGTGGTGGGACGTTCACGATCAATCACGACTCCACCAAGTCCCCCCCGCGTGTGTCGGAGCTCTTTGAGCAGCAACTTCCCGCTTTCATCCGCGCCGATCACGCCGCAGAGATGAGCCTTTCCCCCCAAAGCCAGAATATTGCTGTAGACGTTGGCCGCCCCGCCAAGCCGGAGAGACTCCGAATCGACATGGACGACCGGGACAGGCGCTTCCGGAGAGATCCGGCTCACCCGCCCCATCACATAGTGATCAAGGATGAGGTCGCCGACGACGAGGACCGATGTTTGTGGAAACCGTTGGAGATACTGCCGGAGCGCTTTGGGCGACGACCCTTCATCCTTTCCATTGGATTCCTCCTTTGGGAAAGAACCGTCACCGCTCTTCCTTACTGAATCGCCTTGCCGAATCGTTCCCACCGAACCCACTCCGTCCAATTTCCCTGACCATTCCACGACCAATAGATGCGGAACGCCTTCCCTCGGATCTTTTCCTCACGCACATACCCCCAGAACCGGCTGTCCAGACTCTGGTCGCGATTGTCGCCCATCACAAAATAGGATCCGTCGGGGACCGTGACCGGTCCAAAATTATCACGGGGGTTGATGGCGCTGTCGATGATACCGGGGTCGATTCGTTGGGTAAAGGCCTTGTCGTCGAGCGGTTGACCGTTGACGAGCACCACTTTGTTCCGAAGCTGCACCTTATCGCCAGGCAGCCCCACAATGCGCTTGATGAAGTCTTTCTCTTCATCTTCAGGAAAGCGGAACACGATGATATCTCCGCGCTGCGGCTTACCGAACGTGATCACCGTCTGAGAGGTGTAACAATTGACCGGAGGAAAATTCCATTGCAATTTGCAGTCCGTCGGCCACTGAAGACCATACGAGAGCTTGCTGACCAAAATGTGGTCGCCGATCAGCAAGGTGGGGATCATCGATCCCGAGGGAATCTTGAATGCCTGTACGACGAACACCCGGATCGCAAATGCCAGCAGCATGGCCACGACGATGGCTTCCGCATACTCGCGAACGATGGACTTACGCTCCGTTCGGCCCGCGTTGTCCTCAAGCTTGGCTCCGGACAGCGAACCCGGCTCTCCCGTGCGCGGCGAACCGGACAACTTCTCGACATTCCTCGGATTCTGTTCGAGGCTCATTCTTCTCCGACTCTCAAGATGGCCAGGAAGGCCTCCTGCGGAACCTCGACGCTGCCGACTGCTTTCATACGCTTTTTCCCTTCCTTCTGCTTTTCGAGCAATTTCCGCTTGCGCGTAATGTCGCCCCCGTAGCACTTCGCCGTCACGTTCTTTTTCATCGCGCCAATCGTTTCGCGCGCAACAATCTTGTTACCAATCGCCGCTTGTATCGCGATTTCAAACATCTGACGTGGGATCAGTTCCTTCATCTTTTCCGCAAGCTGACGCCCTCGCTGATAAGAGCGCTCCTTGTGCGTGATGAAGGACAGAGCATCGACCGCCTCGCCATTCAACAAGATATCGAGCTTGACGAGTTCGGACTCGCGATACCCAATCAGTTCATAGTCGAGCGAGGCATAGCCCTGCGTGCGCGACTTGAGCTTATCGTAGAAGTCGAGAATCACTTCATTGAGCGGCAGCTCGTAGCTGATGACGACCCGCGTCGGATCGAGAAAGTGGATGTCCCGCTGAATGCCACGTCTCTCTTGGCACAGTTGGAGAATTGCGCCCATATACCGCTCAGGCGTGATGACGGTCGCCAGGATGAACGGCTCATCGAATGTGGCGATGCTGTTGGGTGGAGGCAATTCCGCGGGATTATCGATCTCCAACCTGTCACCCTTCGTCGTGGTCACGTGATAGACCACGGTAGGAGCCGTGGTAATCAGCGTCAAGCCGTACTCCCGCTCCAACCGCTCCTGGATGATTTCCATGTGCAACAAGCCCAGGAACCCGCAGCGAAACCCAAAGCCGAGCGCCAGTGAGGTTTCAGGCTCGTAGACGAATGAGGAATCGTTCAATCGCAGTTTGACGAGCGCATCCCGCAAATCCTCGTACTTCGCCGTATCCGTTGAGTAGAGGCCGCAAAACACCAATGGCTTGACCTCTTTGTAGCCGGGAAACGGTGCGGCGGTGGGAGTAACGGCATCCGTCAGAGTATCACCGATTTTGACGTCGGCCACTTCTCTCATATTGGCACACAAGTACCCGACCTCGCCCGTCAACAGCTCGGCCTTTTTCGTGCGTTTGGGGGTAAACTGGCCGACTTCCATCACTTCAAACGTCCGGTCGTTCGACATCACCTTAATCTTCATTCCTGGCCGGATCGACCCATCGACGAGTCTGATCAAGACAATCACACCCTGGTAATTGTCGAACCAGGAGTCGAAGATGAGCGCTTTGAAAGGGGCCTGCGGATCACCCGAGGGCGGAGGAACGCGCGCAATGATCGCCTCCAAAACGACCGGTACGCCCTTACCTTCCTTTGCACTGATGGGAATGGCATCGGCGGCCTCAAGTTGCAGCACCTCTGAGATGGAATGCTTTGTCCCCTCGACGTCCGCGCTTGCGAGATCGATCTTATTGATAACCGGAATGATGGCGAGATTGTTGGCCATCGCCAAATTCACATTGGCGATCGTCTGTGCCTGCACACCTTGAGTGGCATCGACCAGCAACAGCGCTCCTTCACAAGCCGCCAAGCTCCTGGAGACCTCATAGGTGAAGTCGACATGCCCCGGCGTATCGATCAAATGCAAAGCATACGTCATCCCATCCTCCGCCCTATACCGGATCGCCACTGCATGGGCTTTGATCGTAATGCCACGTTCCCGCTCGAGGTCCATGGCATCGAGGATCTGGTCTTTTGCCTCTCGAGCAGTGACTGCGCCAGTAGCTTCTAGGAACCGGTCAGCGAGGGTTGATTTGCCGTGATCGATATGAGCAATAATTGAAAAATTGCGTATAAGGCTTTGCAAATCCTAGCTCATTTGTAAAAATCGGTTTATTATAATTACTGCCTCCCAGGTTGTCAAAGTAATCGCCTCCCGGTCTCAGCAACATCGGTTCCGCTTCACACGCATCGGTCGTCACCATTCCGTAATATTAAACGCTCCGGGAAAGTGAAGATTAGCTGTCATGCCCCACGTTCTTTTTTTAACGTTACGGCTTTCATGGAGGACCTCGCTAGGTTAGGTGGAACGTTGTTAAGAACATAGATGACAAAGGTTGGCCTTATAGAATAGAGCAAGTTTCGACATGGCCTCACCTACTTCTGGGCTGCCACCACGCTTTCAGAATAGCCATCGTAGGGATGAAGTACCGGCTGATTGAGCGGCGCCGCGACTATATCGAGCGCTGGCACAACTCCCGGCAGCGGCGAAGACTGGCGTTTCACCAGGAGGCGCAAAAACTCTTACCTCAACCGTCCGTGGAAACGGGGTAGAACCCGTCCGGAAAAAATGCGCTACTGATCGAGTCGTTTAAGAATAGTTTGAAGTACCGCCTTCCGCTCCTTGAGGTCCAGTCTGAACTCCATATTTTCGGTATCGGCAATCTCCGCGCCAAGGTCTGAGACGGCGCTCTTGAGCGCCCATGCCAGAATTGCCTGTTCTTTCGTTTCCAGTGAAAGGTTCAACATTGGGCACCCCCAGGTTGTAGGTTCCATCGTGCCATTGTATCGACCCGGTCGTTCTGAACGGTAGAGGATGGCACCGGCTTTTTTCCGGAGGCTGATCTACCTTATCCGGTTGGGAGTGTGAAAAACCACGGGGCCGGAAATTGTTTCTTGCCGAATCTGGTGGGGTGTTTAGTCGAGTCCCAATGCTGGGCGGCCAGCAAATGACCCCGGCCGGCGCGACTGTGAAAACTGGGAAGAAATTGATCTGTACGATGCCCCTCGTTTCTACAGTAAGCCCTATGGTATAAGCCATCAGCTCTTCCACCGTGGCTCGTACACCAACCACTCGTCAGTTGAAGGAATGGGACCATCGATATGTCTGGCATCCATTCACGCAAATGCAGGAATGGGAGCAGGAGGACCCCCTCATCATCGAGCGCGGGAAGGGTTCTTATCTCATCGATACGGAGGGCAAGAAATATCTCGATGGGACCTCATCCATCTGGGTCAATCTGCACGGGCATCGACATCCAGTCCTTGATCGCGCCATCAAGAAGCAGCTGGACAAAATCGCCCATTCCACTCTCCTCGGTCTCTCCAATCCGCCGGCCATTGAGCTGGCCCGCGAGCTGATCCGGATCGCGCCGAAGGGACTCACACGTGTCTTCTATTCCGACAACGGTTCTACGGCGGTGGAGATCGCGCTCAAGATGGCCGTTCAGTATTGGCAGCAGCGACGTCCGGACGCCGGTCAGAAAAACACCTTTCTTCATCTGAAACTCGCGTATCACGGAGATACGATCGGCGCGGTGAGCGTCGGCAATATCGAAGTCTTTCATTCGCGGTTTAAACCGCTGCTCTTTCCGACCTTGGAAGCAGAACCGCCCCATTGCTACCGCTGTCCCCTGAATCTCACCTACCCCTCTTGCCATATGGCGTGCATCGACCCGATTGAGCAGATCTTGAAGAATCGCCATCGGGAATTGGCCGGTTTCATTATCGAACCGTTGATGCAAGCCGCCGCCGGCATGATCCCTCACCCGCCCGGCTATCTGAAACGCATCCGCGAGCTCTGTACCGCGTACGATGTGTTGTTGATTGCCGACGAAGTCGCGACGGGATTCGGTCGCACCGGTAAGATGTTTGCGTGCGACCACGAGGGAGTGACGCCGGATCTGATGGCGATGAGCAAGGGGCTTACCGGCGGATACATGCCGCTCGCGGCAACATTGACGACAGATGAAATCTACCGAGCCTTTTTCGGAACCTACGCGGAGTTCAAGAGTTTCTTTCATGGACACAGTTTCACCGGCAATCCGCTGGGCTGTTCCATGGGGCTCGCGAATCTCCAAGTGTTTCGCCAGGAAAAGACCCTGTCACGATTGTCGTCCAAGATCAAAACACTGGCACGCTGGTTGAAGCAGCTGGCCGAGATGCCCCATGTCGGCGACATCCGTCAGCAGGGGTTCATGGCAGGAATCGAGTTGGTCCGAGAGAGGAAGACCAAGGAGCCGTATCCGCTGGGTGACAAAGTCGGCCACCGTGTCGCATCGATCGCCCGATCGAAAGGACTGATCCTGAGACCCATCGGAAACGTGCTCGTGCTCATGCCGCCGCTGTCAATCTCCACCGAGGATTTGAAGAAAATGATAGAAATTCTGCGTGAATCCATAGAGACTCTGCTCAGTCACTGAGCGACACGGTAATGAAAGACAGCGGAACTGTCACGACACCTCATGCAAACCTGTGATTTTCTCATCATTGGAGGCGGAGTCATCGGACTCAGCATCGCCCGTGAGCTCCGCAGACGCCGGACGGACACCCGTGTGTTATTGATTGAAAAGGAGCCGTCTTGCGGAGCCCATGCCAGCGGGCGCAACAGCGGCGTGCTCCATGCAGGCTTTTATTATTCACCCGACAGCCTCAAAGCGAAGTTCACGCGGCTTGGAAACGAGCGACTGACTGCCTACTGCGACGAGAAACGAATCCCTCTCAATAAATGCGGGAAGCTCGTCGTTGCGAAGGATGCCGCGGATTTACCATCCCTCGAGGAATTGTTCCGCCGCGGTCAAGCCAATGGGATTGAGCTTCAAGCCATCACGGAAGCAGAGGCCAAATCCATTGAGCCTCGTGTCAAAACATACCAACGAGCGTTGTTCTCACCTCGTACCTCAACCGTGAACCCTCTTCAAGTCGTTGATGCCATGCAGCAAGACGCCCTCCGAGAGGGCATTCACGTTCAGTGTGGCACGGCCTATCGAGGACGGGATGACAAACGAGTTCGTACTGACCGCGGCAACATTGACGCCGGATACGTCGTCAATGCCGCGGGTCTCTATGCTGATAAGATTGCCATGGACTATGGCTTCTCACAGAAGTTTCGGATTCTTCCGTTCAAAGGTCTTTATCTGTACTCCGATGAGCCACCGGGGTCGATTCGTACGAACATTTACCCTGTTCCGGATCTCAGGAACCCGTTCCTGGGTGTCCACTTCACGATTACGGCCGATGGAAAAGCCAAGATCGGACCAACCGCCATTCCGGCCTTATGGCGCGAAAACTACGAAGGACTTGGGAATTTCAACCTCGGTGAACTGGTCGAGGTCGCGAGCCGCGGTCTCAGCCTCATGACGGGAGCGGGGTTTGATTACCGACGATTGGCGATTGAAGAAATCGCAAAATACTCGATGAGTAAAATGGTCTCGCTGGCGGCGGTTCTTGCGGAAGGAGTGGACCGGCGGAACTATCGACAATGGGGCCGCCCAGGCATCAGGGCCCAACTGCTCGACATCACCAAGAGAAAGCTGGAAATGGATTTCGTCTTGGAGGGCGACGACCGATCCATGCATGTGCTTAATGCCGTGTCCCCGGCCTTTACCTGTTCACTCCCTTTCGCCGCCTATGTCTGCGACCACATTGATCGCGCAATCGCCTAACCTCTGTCAACAAAGCCGTACCTCTTCGCCCACCCCCGCTTGCAGATAGCGGGCCGCGTTATCTTCCTGCAAAAAGATTTCCAGGTTGCCGCTGCTGTTGATCAGCGCAGAGAGATTCTCGTAGTCCCCTTGACTATAACTTCCCACCAATTCGCCGATGACGTGAGCTCCGATATGGATCTCTATCTTTGAGGTCCCTATGGTCGATTGAAAATCCCGCATCTGCTTCACGGTGACGTTCGAGATGAGATTGCCGAATCGATCGACATAGTCGATCCGTCCGACAAGTGTATGACCTTGTTGTTGGGGCATCCAAATGAGGCTCTTCACTGGATCGTTGATCACCGGCCCAAAAAACGAAGCTGGCTCTCCGTTCGCGAGCAACGCGGCAACCGGCGCGAACAGATCCCGCCCGTCGAACGTGGTCCCCTCCGAAGGAAGCCGATACCGCGCATGCTCGATTTCCCGGATCTTCACATTGCGTTCATTTTGCAGGACGCGGCTCAGCAATCCATTATCCGGGGCCAAGAAGTTATAGCGCGACGTGGTCGCAAGGATCACCCGCCTGGCGCTTCCAACGCCCGGGTCCACGACGCAGACGTAGATCGTTCCTTCCGGAAAATAGCGGTAGCAGGCCTCCAGCACATAGGCGGCCTCGTCGATCTGATGAGACGGAATTTGATGGGAGATATCGACAACCCTGGCATTGGGATTCATGCTCAGGATCACACCCTTCATGCTTGCGACGAACCAATCGTGTTCGCCGAAGTCCGTCAGCAGGGCGATGAGTGGGCGTGCCTCAGGCACGTCAGCATTCCTCGAATTTGATCTCCACTACCTCATATTCGACCATCTTGACCGGAGTCTTCACTTCAACAAAATCCCCGACCCGCTTCCCGATCAACGCCCGACCGACAGGGGACTGGACGGAGATCTTGTTGAATTTCATATCGGCTTCATCCTGACCGACCAACGTATACTGCTTTTTGGCCTGGGATTCCTGTTCGATCACCAGGACGGTCGCGCCGAACACAACGGTCTCGCTGGTACGTCCCGCAATCTCCACTACCCGGGCATCGGCCAACTTCGTCTCGAGCTCGGAAAGGCGTGACTCGATAAATCCTTGGCGCTCTTTGGCGGCGTCGTACTCGGCGTTTTCGCTCAAATCGCCGTGCGCTCTGGCTTCCGCGATCGCTTCGATCACTTTGGGCCGCTCGATCTTGCGCAAACGATCCAGTTCCGCCTTTAGCGCGTCATAGCCTTTCTTGGTAATCGGTGTCGGCATGCTTTCATTGCTCCTGACAACTTACGGCCTATGATATTCTTGCAATGTGCGAATCGCCAGATCCTTTTTCATAATCGCTTCGATTCCCATCACCGCCGCATGGGCGCCTCTCATCGTTGTGAAATACGGGATGCCGCGATGAAGCGCTTCCCGCCTGATGGACAACGAATCGACATGAGCCGACGCCGTCCGTACGGTATTCACCACGAGGGCCACCGAACCGTTCTTGATATGGTCCACGATATGCGGCCGCCCCTCGTTTACCTTATTGACGACCTCCACATCAAGACCATGGTGCCGCAGATATTCAGCCGTCCCGCTGGTCCCCTGGATATGCATCCCCAGCTTGCTCAAATATCGCCCCACTTCAAGCGCGGCTGGACGGTCGGATTCTTTCACGCTGATGAACGCCGTACCCGACGTCGGCAGTACCGCCCCGGCCCCTGCTTGCGATTTCGCGAAGGCCCACCCAAAATCACCATCGATGCCCATTACCTCCCCGGTGGACTTCATTTCCGGACCCAGGAGCACATCGACACCGGGAAATTTATTGAACGGAAACACGGCTTCTTTGACCGAGAAGTGCTCCGGCAAAGGGGCGTCGGTAAAGCCCAGTTCCTTGAGAGTTCTTCCCATCATCACCTTCATGGCCAATTTCGCCAACGGTACGCCGATCGCTTTGCTGACAAACGGCACGGTGCGGGACCCTCGAGGATTCACCTCAAGGACATAAATGGTCCGGCCCTTGACGGCAAACTGTGCGTTCATCAGCCCAACGACGCCGAGTTCCCTTGCCAGCAAGCACATTTGACGGTCAATAGTGCCCACAATATCCTTGTCCAGGGTATATGGCGGCAGCGAGCAGGCTGAGTCGCCGGAATGGACGCCGGCTTCCTCAATATGCTCCATGATGCCCGCCACGACCACGGTTTCACCGTCCGAAATCGCATCGGCATCGACTTCGATGGCGTCCGCAAGATACCTGTCGATCAGCACAGGATGATTGGGCGAAGCCTTGACGGCCGAATGCATGTATTCCAGCAGGCCCGCCCGGTCATAGACGATTTGCATCGACCGCCCACCCAACACGTAAGAGGGACGCACCATGACCGGATACCCGATCCCTTCGGCAATCTGCACCGCTTCCTCCACGGATCGAGCCGTTCCGCTTTCGGCCTGCCGCAAACCCAGTCTATTCAAAAGTTCCCGAAAGCGTTCCCGGTCTTCCGCCAAATCGATGGCATCGGGGCTGGTCCCTAGAATTTTCACACCCGCTTTTGAAAGCGGCAGCGCAAGCTTCAACGGCGTCTGTCCGCCGAACTGTAAGACCACTCCGATCGGCTGCTCGCGATGGATGATGTTGAGCACATCTTCCTGCGTGAGCGGCTCGAAGTACAGCCTATCCGACGTATCATAATCCGTGCTCACGGTTTCCGGATTGCAGTTCACCATGATCGTGTCGATGGCCTCTTCTCGAAGCGCCATCGCCGCGTGGACGCAGCAATAGTCGAATTCGATCCCCTGGCCGATGCGGTTGGGACCTCCACCGAGAATCACGACCTTCCGTCGATCCGATGGCCTGGCCTCACACTCTCGACCGTACGTGGAATACAGATACGGCGTCTGCGCCTCGAACTCCGCGGCGCACGTATCGACTCGCTTATACGTGACCCTTCGCACCGCCGAATCCGTACGCGCGTTCCCGACCGCGTCCGCCTTGCATCCGAGCAACTGCGCGATCCGATCATCGGAGAATCCAAGTTCTTTTGCGGTCCACAGCAATCCACCGCTCAGAACGGCATCAGGGTCGGCGGCATGCTCGACCAGCATCCGTTCAAAATCCACCAACTCTCTCACTTGCTCCAGGAACCAGGGATCCACTTTTGTCGTTGCGAACAGCTCCTCATTCGTCAGCCCCAGCCGCATGCCGTCGGCGAGGTACCAGAGCCGTTCCGGAAGCGGTGTGCGCAGCATACGGCCAAGCTTGTCGGCCGCGGCTTGCCGATCAAACTCGGCTGGGATACCGCGATCGAGCCCGAACCGTGAGACCAATCCGTTGAGATCTAACTCCAAGGAGCGAATGGCCTTTTGCAAAGACTCCTTGAATGTGCGGCCGATCGCCATGGCCTCACCGACCGACTTCATCTGCGTGGTCAACGTCGGATCGGCTCCCTTAAACTTCTGAAACGCAAAGCGCGGAATCTTGACGACGACATAGTCGATCGCCGGCTCAAAAGACGCCTTAGTCACTCCGGTAATGTCGTTGGTGATCTCATCCAGCGTGTATCCGATCGCGAGCTTGGCGGCGATTTTTGCGATCGGGAATCCCGTTGCCTTCGAGGCCAACGCGGAACTCCGAGACACCCGCGGATTCATTTCGATGACCACCATCTCCCCGTTGGCCGGATTGATGCCGAACTGAATGTTCGATCCTCCCGTATCGACTCCGATCTCTCGGATGATTCGAAGCGCCGCATCCCGCATCCGTTGATATTCTTTGTCGGTCAGCGTCATCGCAGGAGCAATGGTGATGCTGTCTCCTGTGTGCACGCCCATCGGGTCGAAATTCTCAATGGGGCAGACGATCACGACATTGTCTTTCAGGTCACGCATGACCTCCAGCTCGTACTCTTTCCACCCAATGACCGATTCCTCGATCAGCACTTGACTAACCGGACTCATGGCCAGCGCCCAATCGATCAGCCTCTCGAATTCCTCCCGATTGTAGGCGATATTCCCACCGGTCCCCCCCATCGTAAACGAGGGTCGAATGATCGCCGGAAACCCGACCGTCTCCAGGATGGCGACGGCTTCCTGTCGATTGTGCGCGGTCCCGCTCTTCGGTACCCGCAGACCGATTCGTTGCATCGCGTGCTTGAACGCTTCCCGATCCTCCGCTTTATGAATGGCTTCCGCCGAGGCACCGATGAGTGAAACGTTATACTTCGCAAGTACCCCTCGCGTGACCAACCCCATCGTGGCATTGAGGGCCGTTTGCCCGCCCATCGTCGGTAACAATGCGTCGGGCCGCTCGCGGTCGATGACCTTTTCAAGCACATCCAAGGTGATCGGCTCCACATACGTCCGATCGGCCATTTCCGGATCCGTCATGATCGTCGCGGGATTGCTGTTGATGAGGATGACGCGATAGCCTTCCGCTTTGAGCGCTTTGCAGGCCTGCGTTCCGGAATAGTCGAACTCGCAGGCTTGACCGATGACGATCGGGCCGGAACCGATCATAAGGATTGACTGGATGTCCGTGCGTTTTGGCATAGTGTCTCTTGATAGTCGGATCAGCTGGATGGAAGCACAGGCCCAATCTTCGGCTGATAGGGGGGTGGCGCCGGCCGCTCGTCGCCCTGCACGGCATGGTAGTATTTCAAGGCTTCAGGTATCCACCCTTCGATCTGGTTGATGCGTGCCAGATCGGACGGGTGAGTGGACAGAAACTCGGGGATATTATGCTGCGATCGAAAACAGACCTTGTCGATCATTTGTCGGGGACATCCGCTCATCCGTTCCCAAAAAGGCACCGCCTCCCGTGGATCATAGCCGGCCTGCGCCATCAATCGGAGTCCGATGTAGTCGGCTTCCGATTCCTGCTTTCGGCCAAACGGGAGCGATACCCCAACCCCATAGGCACTCATCGCAGCCATGGCCGCATCGGGACGGCCGGCGGCAGCCCCGGCTGCAAGAGCGCCGAGTTGTCCGATTGTTTCCAGGATACTTCGGCTATACCGCTCCGCCCCATGGCGCTGAAGCGCATGCGCCACTTCATGCCCGATGACGGTCGCCAACCCGTTTTCGTTCTTCGTGATCTTTAAGATTCCCGTAAAGATGCCGACCTTACCGCCAGGCAACGCAAAGGCGTTGATCGTGCGATCATCCCTGATAATGGCGAACTCCCACTCGTACTCCGGCTTATCGGCCACCGCCGCGATTCGCTTACCAACTCGGTTGACCATCTCGTTTAACTCGGGATCGTCACTGATCGGCGCGCTACGCAGCAACTTACGAAAGTCGCTGATGCCCATCGCAATTTCTTTTTCTTCGGAGATATAAATGAATTGATCTCGCGCCGTTCCCGGGGCGCGAACACATCCGGCGAGAGTCGCGATCAGACCACCCGCTCCCGCCATACTCAGGAGGCCAGACAACCCGAGCATACCCTGCACGCCGCGCAGCACCAACGCGCGCCGACGGATGGGTCGCGAGAATACGGTGTCGGCCTCCTGATCTTCGTGTTGCGCCATCTCGAACCCCTCTATCGAAGCCGATCATCATTAGAGTACCTGCCCTGAGATCGGCGCTCTTTGCTATGGCATCCACAAATACATGAACTGGGGGGTCCCCCCCTTGACGAATGACATCAGATCGAGGTCGGCCAGACTTGCCAATCCGCCGGGCGCCAGAATCTTGGAGTACACATTATTGGAATATTCACCGGGACGTTGATAGGTCACGACCCGGGCTTCCGTCAGTCCGGCTTTCTTCTTGGCCAGCTCCACGGCATCTTCCAGATAGCCGATTTCATCGACCAACCCAGCGGCTTTCGCTTGCTCGCCGGTATAAATCCGCCCGTCCGCCAACCGCTTGATCTGCTCCATCTGTAAATTGGAGCGGCCCTCCTGTACGATGGTCAAGAATCGTTGATAAAACGAATCGATCAATCCCTGAAAGATCGCTCGTTCTTCCATCGTCATGGTCCGAAACGGCGAACCCATGTCCTTGCGAGGCCCCGAGGTGACCGCCATGGCTTCCACGCCCACTTTTTCCAACAGCCCTCGCGCATTCATCGTGAGCATGATGACGCCGATACTGCCGGTCACGGACGAAGGGTGGGCAACCACGGTGTCCGCTGCCGCTGCAATATAGTACCCGCCCGATGTCCCGAGGTCCATGATGGAGGCAATGATCGGGATCTTCCGCGTGGCTTTGAACGTTTTGAGTTCGTGATAAATAATATCCGATGCCGTGACCGTTCCCCCCGGCGTGTTGATGCGAAGGACGACGGCTTTGATGTTCTCATCCTTTGCCGCGCGCGTCAGTTGTTCCTTCACACTCGCGATCATACTGGGGCCGGGCCGAAATCCCTCTTTCTCCTGAGAACTGATCATCCCGGAGATCTCCACCAGCAGCACCTTGGCCTTTCCCGTCCCATCCACCTGGGTTTCCTGCAGAGGCCCGGGACCGGGGAACAACGGAAAGTTGAACGTACAGCCGGACAGCAACAGTCCAAACACTCCCATGACGAAACGATTACGCATGATGATTCTCCATGAGTCGCACAAATTCATCGAACAAGTAGGCGGCATCATGTGGACCCGGTGCCGCCTCCGGGTGATACTGAACCGAAAAGACCGGATGATCGAGACACACCATCCCTTCAACGGAGTGATCGTTCAAGCTGACGTGGGTGAGCGAGAGTGTTCCATACCGGGTGTCGATCACCGGAGGGACCTTCGGCACTTCCAGGAGAGACGTAGGACCTTGCACGGCAAAATTATGGTTCTGCGACGTGATTTCAACCTTCCTCGTCCGAAGATCCATCACGGGATGGTTGGCTCCATGATGACCGAATTTCAATTTGTAGGTCTTGAGACCGAAGGCCAAACCGAGGATCTGGTGTCCCAAACAAATGCCAAAGATCGGATAGCGTCCGATCAGCTGCTCCACCGCCTTGGCCGCATAGGGCACCCCCTCTGGATCACCGGGGCCGTTTGAGAGGAAAATGCCGTCCGGCTGGAGCGCCTCGACTTCAGCTGCCGAGGTTGCGGCAGGCACAATGGTCACCTGGCAACCGACATCGACCAACCGCCTGAGGATATTGTGTTTGATACCGAAGTCATAGGCAACGACGCGCCACTTCCGGGAGCTTCGCATATCCCGACCGTTCGCGGCAGACACCGGCGCCCAATTCTCGGTTCCCGTCGTCCACTCATAGGCGCGCGCGCATGTGACTTCAGCGGCCAAATCTCGACCAATGATGCTTGGGGCCTGCCGGGCTCGTCCGACGGCCCGCTCATGATCGAGATCAAGATGTGTAATCATGCCCTGTTGCGACCCATGCTCGCGCAGGTGTCTTGTCAAGGCTCTGGTATCGATTCCCTCGATCGCGACGACCTTCGCCTCCGTCAATGACTCTTGAAGACTGTACTTGCTCCGCCAGTTGCTGACCAGTCGGCTGGCTTCCATGACCACGAACCCCTCCGCCCATGATCGACGGGATTCGATGTCTTCCGGCGTCACACCATAGTTGCCGATCTGCGGGCAAGTCATCGTAATGATCTGCCCTTTGTACGACGGATCGGTCAGGACCTCCTGATAGCCGGTCATGGCCGTATTAAAGACGACTTCCCCGACCGTTTCGCCCGCATAGCCAAGAGCGCGACCTTCGAATACCGTTCCGTCCGCCAGTGCTAACAACGCTTTTTTCACAGTCCTCTTCCATCCCGATCGAGCACATATTTCGCCCTGATGCCGATGAGCAACAGGCCCAAGACAAGGTTGATCATGTACAGCGTCCTGATCGGCATCAGCACACGAAACAGCGCCTCCAAAGCCGCCTTCTTGGTGGTCTCATCCTTCACCGCGAACGCCTGCGTTTGAAGAGTGACGGCGTTTGGATGCAGCACCACGATAATACTCCCGGCGATCGCCACCATAACGGCCAGCACGATCATCTCACTCCGGCTGACCGCGACCGTTGGATTCGAGCTCCACCAACGAAACCACGCGGCGCCACAGAGAATCGCGCCGGCGCCGATCACGAACCGATGGTACCCTTCGAACGCGCGCGTCAAAAACATTCCTCCGGAATCCTGCCCTCCGAATGTATTGAACACGGCAGGAATCACGGCTCCGCTCAATACGACCATGCCTCCAACCCAAACAGCGAGCGCCAGCCACTCCAACGTGAGGCAGCCCACCATCCCCCAACGGGGCACGCGCCGCACCGTGCTATCGCTCCCCGGCGCCAGCCTCTAATACGAGTCGGCCACCTGTGATGGTGGTGGTCACCCGCCCCTTCACCTTCCAGCCGGCAAACGGCGTGTTTCGGCTCTTTGACCGGAACTTAGCCGGGTCCACCTCCCATTGCTCCTGTGGATCGACCACCACGACATCGGCATCCGCCCCGACCGCCAGTGTGCCTTTCTTCAGTCCAAATGCCGCAGCCGGCGCAGCGGTCAGCTTCTGCACCGCTTGCTCCAACGACAGCACCCCTTCCTCCACCAACCCCAACGTCAACGGCAGTGCCGTCTCGAGTCCGACAATTCCGAATGGCGCCTCGGTAAAATCCTGCTGCTTCTCCTGCGTGGCATGAGGCGCATGGTCGGTCGCAATGACATCGATGGTGCCGTCCCGCAATCCTTCCTTGATCGCCTGGACATCAGCCCATGTGCGCAGCGGGGGATTCATCTTCGCATGGGTGTTGTAGCCGCGCACCAGTTCTTCCGTGAGCATGAAGTGATGGGGACAGGCTTCCGCCGTTACATGAATACCACGGGCTTTCGCCTCCCGTACCATTCGGACCGACCCGGCGGTGCTGATATGTGCGAGATGCAGGCGCGCTCCGGTCAACTCCGACAACGAAAGATTGCGCGCAACCATCACATCCTCCGCCGCAGCGGGAATACCAGGTAACCCGAGCTCGGTCGAGACCAATCCCTCATTCATGCAGCCGCCTTCAGCCAGGTGCAAATCTTCGCAATGGTCCACGACGGTCAGATCGAAAGCCAAGGCATATTCCATCGCTCGCCGCATGACCAAACTGTTCATCACGGGCTTGCCGTCATCGGAAATCGCCACGCAGCCGGACCGCCGCAAGTCACCGATCTCCGCCAATTCCTTCCCTTCCGACCCTTTCGTAATGGCGCCGACCGGCAACACGTTGGCGAGACCGGCCAACCGGGCCCGTTCCAGAATAAACTCCGTGACGGCTTGATTGTCGTTCACCGGGTTCGTGTTGGGCATGCAACAGACGGTCGTAAATCCTCCCGCGACCGCCGCGGCACTGCCGCTCTGAATCGTTTCCTTGTATTCGAACCCCGGCTCCCGAAAGTGGACGTGCAAATCAACGAACCCCGGCAGCACAAGCTTCCCAGCGGCTTGAAGAGTCCGGCTGCCAACCGGTGCCAAAAGATTTGGACCCAGTGCTGCAATCTTGCCGTTGTCGATCAGCACATCGGCTACTCCGACGAACCGGCCTGGGTCAATAACCCAACCACCTTTGATCAAAATCGACACAACACACTCCTCATTAATGGATGATCAACATTCGTTAATTTGCTCCGGACATGAGGTACAAGATTCCCATTCGCACCGCCACGCCATTCGCCACCTGGTCGAGAATCACGGATGACAAGCTATCGGCAACATCCGGCGCAATCTCCACCCCTCGGTTGATCGGACCTGGATGCATGACGATGGCACCGGCATCGGCCAGCCGCACTCGCTCGGCAGTCAAGCCATAGAGCCTGGAATATTCCCGGATCGTGGGGAACAGGGCGCGTCCCTGTCGCTCTAACTGGAGACGAAGCATCATAATGACGTTCGCTCCACGAAGGCCTTCATCCATGTCGTAGTACACCTTCGCTCCCAGCTTTTCCACGCCGCAGGGCATCATCGTCGGCGGACCCACCAGCCGTACCTCGGCGCCAAGCTTGGTGAGCGCATAAATATTCGAGCGCGCCACACGGCTATGCGACACATCTCCGACGATTGCGACACGCAACCCTCGAAAATTCATTCCCCGCTGTCGGATCGTGTACAGATCGAGTAGCGCCTGGGTCGGGTGTTCATGCCACCCATCGCCTGCGTTGATAACCGACGACTTGACCCCATGAGCCAGTGTTTCTGCGGCACCGGCCGAGGAATGACGCAGGACGATGATGTCCGCCTGCATCGCTTCGATATTTCGCGCCGTGTCGAGCAGTGTCTCTCCCTTCACCACACTGCTGGAGGAGGGAGAAAAGTTGATCACGTCGGCGCTCAGCCGCTTGGCTGCCAATTCAAAGGATGTACGGGTTCTTGTACTCGGCTCAAAGAAGAGATTCACCACGGTCTTGCCTCTGAGAGCCGGCACTTTCTTGATTTCTCGGCCGGTTACTTCCTTGAAGGAATCCGCCGTTTCCAGGATGAGCGTGATCTCATCCACGGACAACGGGGCGAGACTCAACAGGTCTTTACGCTTGAGGCTCATGGGATCCTCCGCTTCACGCCTTCAAGATGACCACCCGGTCATCCTCACGATCTTCTTCCAACAACACCTGAACCTGCTCATCCCGCGAAGTCGGCAGATTCTTCCCGATATAATTTGCCTTGATCGGCAACTGACGATGGCCGCGATCGACTAACACCGCCAACTGAATCTCCTCAGGCCGTCCGAGATCCATGAGTCCGTCCATAGCCGCACGGATCGTCCTTCCTGTAAACAGGACATCGTCCACGAGTACCACGACCTTGTTTGTCATATCGAAGGGGACTGAAGTTTTTCTCAGGATCGGCTGATTCTTCCGCAATGCCAAGTCGTCACGATATAATGTAATATCCAATTCACCGATCGGCACTTGGGCGCCTTCGATACTGTGAATACGCTTGGCCAGCCGGTGAGCAAGATACACACCACCCGTCCGAATGCCGACCAGTGCCAGGTCCTTCACCCCTTTATTGCGCTCCAAAATCTCGTGCGCGATGCGCATCATGGCGCGGGAGATGTCACCGGCATCCATGATCACTTTTTCGTCTTTTCGCTCTGCCGGCTGGTTCGGAGGAGTCGTCATAGTCAAGTGATCGCGAGCAAGTTCATCTTAGATTCAAGGCACAAAAAAACCTCCTCACCGCAGTGTGTGAGAAGGTCCAATTAAAACCGGCCAAGGCCGGACTGTGATTCATCATGTACTCCTTACTCACCTCACTGGATGAGCGTTAAAGGTTTGCAAATTGTACTGAACCGCTTTACCACTGTCAAGCACTTGCGAACGGTGCGACCCTGTTTTAGTTGTATGGGACGCACGAAGAAGCATGGAGCGGGTGACGAAACGAGATGCTTCAATGAACGGCCTGAAAAGCAGGCGCTGGCAAATCATGGTCCTTGGCTCGCTCCTGGCGACATCGGCCTGCGCACAAGCGGTATTCACAGCCGTCAATCTCCCCACCCACCTCGTTGAGATGTCTGTTGAGCATGATCTGCCGTATGGCTCCGAGCCTTCACAGAACCTCGATCTGTATCTGCCTCCCGAAGCCAATGGGAAGCCATTCGATGTGATCGTGTTCCTCTACGGTGGACGGTGGACGTATGGCATGAAGGAGGATTATCGGTTTATCGGGATGACATTTGCCGGCAGAGGATTCCTTGTCGTCATCCCCGATTATAGAAAGTATCCCCAGGTGCGTTTTCCGGTATTCGGGCAGGACAGCGCCAAAGCTCTCGCCTGGGTCTACGACCATATCGCCGAGTGGAATGGCAACCCTGCACGAATCCACCTGATGGGGCATTCCGCCGGAGCTCATCTCGGCGCGTTGGTCGCGGCCGATCCCCATTACCTGGCCGACGAAGGAAAAGATCGCGCACTCACCATTCATGATTTTGTCGGTCTGGCCGGCCCGTATGCCTTTACTCCGGACGAGCCGGACCTGGAGGATATGTTCGGCCCGCCGAACAACTACCCAAACATGCAGGTCACCACCTTCATTGACGGCACACAACCGCCGATGCTGCTGTTATACGGCGACAGGGACACGGCCGTGAAGCTCGCCAATCTTGAAAAACTTGAGCACCGCATCACGGAACGAGGCGGTTGTGTACAATCAATCATTTATCGTGGCGTCGATCATACCGACCTGCTCGGAGCACTGACATGGTGGAACCCACAGCACGTCTCGGTCATTGACGACATCGAGCGGTTCTTTCTGTCATGTCGCCGGACAGCTGCGGACTGATCGAATTGAAATGACGTCATTCGTTGAAGTGGGAGTCTGCTGCCTTACTCTGAATCGGACGTGTATCGAGCGGGGTTAGGAGTTCCGTCCGTGCTTGGTCTTCCACACTGCCAGCACGGCCGCCAGCTTCGCTCTGGTCGACCGATGCTCTACGGCAAGCGTCTCCAGGAATTCCGACAGTAGCCTCGACTTCAGCACCGTATAGAGCGTCACGGCGATGACGGGAATGAGAACCAGTAAAAAATATCCGACTCGTATCAGGGGCGGCTCTTCTCCCAGAGCGAACAGGTTCATGCCCAGCACACCGGTCGTCGCAACGCCGATCAGGCCGACCGTGGCCACGACGGTCAGACGCACCATGGTCTCGCCTTGCCGACGCAATGCATCGCTGTCGAGGTATTGACTCATGTCCTCTAGCTCCGACCTCAGCTCGGCATACAGTCGATCGGTACCCAGATGCTCGCTGATCATTCGATACAGCTCTTTCACCTGCCCGTGATCCGAGACTTGGTGGGACCAGTAGCGGTGGGTGAACCGCAAAAAGATGCCCAACATTTGGCGAATCACGCGCCGGAACTGCCGAACCGAATCCAGCTTCGTGAGGTCGAGCTGATTCATCGCCTCCACCAGACGATTCGTCAACATCAACAACGCGGCCTTGTGAAAATGCGGAATCAGGAACAGGAGAAAATATTCATGGCGGAACTGCTCAAGATTGGTCTTCCGGTCCTCAAAAGCCGGTTCTCCGGACTCCGCCACCATCGTAAACACGCGGCCGGTACACATGAAGCGCGCACCGGCAGAATCTTTCCCTTGACCGTTCCAATATCGATCGTAACAATAGTCCTCTTCGAAGTCGCGGAGATAGCGCTCTGAAAAGGGCAACAGATCAGACCTGCCCGGCGCCGCGGCCAATCCCACTCGTGTAAACTCCGCGCGCGTCAGCGCCCCTGGATCATCCATGGTGAGATAGGCCATCACCGGCATCAGATGGTATTCGATCTGCCGATACCGTATTAGGCCCTTCTTTTCTGAATGGTGGAGCACCAGCGGTTCGAGGAGAAATTCCCAGTGAGAGGCAAGACTGAGCGAGCGATGCCGGCAGACGAACGAGAGATATTTTTCTCGATGTTCATAATCCGACACGGCAAGTACCTTGTCGTCTGAAGAGAGCCATTCCACCTGTTTCGGGCAATGACCGCCATGCCCATCCGGCTCCCAATAGGTCGGATAACAACGACCAAAGCGAAAGAGCGAATTCTGGACCTGCGACAGCGGTAGATCGTCTGCATGGATTTCGACCACGAGGATCGCCACATCGATGTCGTAAAAAAAATACAGATCCACGTGCGCGACCGTAAAGGTCACGGGTGCCGTATCGGGACCGGGAAATGTCATCCGCACCTTGGCGATATCGTCTCGACGAAAGACACGGATCGCAGGCTCCTCATGGACATCCAAGCTGGTCCCCTTGCCTTCCCCATACAGAAACCGCTGCACATAGGGCAAAAACGTGACGAACTCGCTGTAATGTCGTTCCTGAAACTGGCACGCATCGCCTGTAAACTCATCGGCCACCTCCCGCCAGGGATTGCCCGAATTGGTGGACTGCAACAGTTCCCAGTGTTTTTGAATCGGCGCATCTTCACGGATAGGCGTGAGTTGCATCGGCCAGAGCAGGATTTGTCGAAAGTGCCGAACTATCCTTGTCACCTCAGACACCCTGAAGCCCCCTCTCATCATTGGAGAAATCACCGTACCAACATCACCGGACACATTCGTTATCACGGTCGAAGGCGGCGGATGACACTTTTTTCTTATACCATAAGATGGATCGAAAGGCGTGAAACCCGGAAGGCGAGGAGCGGCTGTCAGCCTAGAGCTGACACAAGTTAACACCGATGTAACAATAGTGGCGCCTACGGAGGTGCTTGTGGTACGTCATACGCACTACCGCTCTTCCCGTTGTATCCTGGCGCAGCACTATTTTGGCGCAGTGAGCGCATCCTGAGCAACGTGACCGGTCTGTGATTTCTCTACGATGTTCTGTTGGATCTCCTTGGCAATGACGAGCGCCAATTGGTCGGTAGACAGCGCGCCCATCGGCAGCTGCTTCGTGTCGGGATAATAGGAATCGCCTGGGCCCGCCGTCCTATGGAGGTTGACCAGTATCGCCACCGGTTGAATCAACCGTCCGGATTCCCCAACCGTCACAGCCTTATCAGCAGGCAGCACTCTGGTCCTGGTGGCCCAATCGCGCTGATCGATCTTGACGAACGCCACGGTCCAGATCGTTCCGTTCAGGAGGCTCGCCACGGCCAACGGTGTGCGATCCAGAAATAGCGGCTCGCGCACAATCTTCTGCAAGGCGTCGCGAATTCGGAGATCATAGAACTTCGTCGTAGAGTCCGGCTGACTCGGAGTTATCAAGACGGTGCTGCCGATCTCATAGGAGGACTGCCCCTCCAAACTCCGCAGATCATCCATCGTCCGCAGGTACGTCTCGAAGAGTTGTTGTAGCAGCCGTACCCGCTCCTCACCGGAGAGGGCCTTAATGTCCTCGTCGGCCCGAATAGGCGCATGCCGGAGATCTCGTTCGATGAAGACGGTCTTCGGCTTTTGATCGGTATCTGCTTTACTGACCACCCATTGGAACTCTCGCCCCAGGACCGGCGCAAACCGTTCAGCCGTTCCGAGATACCCTCCCTCTTTCATGGACGATGCACTGATCAGCAGCCTGACTCGACCAGGCTCCGCCGTTCGCACAACTAAGAACGGAAAGGACTTTCCCTCATGATTGTGTACACTCGATTGGATGATGACGCGATCGACCAAACCTCTGCTCACCGCTTCGTCGAATCGTGGATAGTTGGGTTGGTGCTGATGTAGGTAAGAGAAGGTCTCGATGACCGTCCGGAGAGCTGCATTGGTTCCGGCCTCATCGAGAACCCCTTCGACCACCCCGTCCGTGCCTCGATCCATAAATACTCGGAAGGGGAGACCTGGAATGTCGTAGCCCGCTCCGAAGGGATCATGGCGTTCCATCTCTGCCTGACCGACATGGCTCTGCTGACCCGCATGAGCATCGGAAGCGATGCAGACTGCCACAAGAATAGCAGACAGAATCAGCTGACCCAGCTTGACCCAGAAACTTGCTCTTGGCATTTTCAGCATTGGAGGATGACCATTACGCAACAGATCGTTCGCTGTTGAATCCATCAGACGAGTAGACTGCTACCCACCGCCGGTACTGTTTCTTGGGATTGCAGAGAGCATTGTATCGCATTCCGCATTCCCTCACATCCACGCTGGGATAGCGTGGCATCCATTACTAGTTCTGCACTTCAATTCCAATACTGTGTCCCACTCTTCCTGTGAATTTGCAATTGACAGAAGCGAGCGTAACCAAGGACTCTCTGAATCTATAGCCGAGCAGCAATTCGTCGATATGGTCAAGGCAGTGATGGATATCGACCAGGGCATCATGGCAATCGGCGGCGAATTGCATTTCGACGAGGAAGCCCTGCTCTTAGAGCAGGGTTCGCGACAGAACAACCTGTGGGGCATCAACCTTTATCCGGAACGCCCGGCCTCAGAATGGATCGAATTCGATTCGATGATCAATGTGCGCCCCTCTGGAGGAAACCGTTCCCGATACGTCGAGCGGTCGGAGATCCGTGAGGCTGTGACGGCAATCGTCAATCGATTGGTGCAGGACTAGCAATATGGCGTCTATCCACGAACAACTAGCCTCCGGACGATGGCAATCCCTCTCGCTCGTCGAACAACTGGCCAATGTCGGAAGCGATGTGGCACGTGCAGCCCGATGGTCTGGGAAAGATCCCCAGCGGTGTGAACAAGCCTTCGAGCGCGCCCTGGAACTACTAGACTTGACGATCGCGGATGACCGATGGAAAGGCCGGCGAAAAGAACTCACGCGCGCGCGCGAACTGCTGTGCGACGCCATGTTTGGCGGGACAACCTACGGGAGTGACTTCGCGTCCCTGGACCGCTATTTCTTCCACTTTGCCATGGCGGCCCGAGTTGGGCGGTGATTCACGCAGCCCGACATTGGCGGTGCGAAGGGAACGATCAGACCAGACGCCACCTGGATGATGGAACACTTCGCTATGAACTGAGAAACTAGCGGCCTAGGTGCAGCTGAACGATGATCCCGTTTTCACCGCTGGCCCATCCATGCATGGCATTAGGGAAGCTGAGACCGAATAACGAGGCGGAGGCGATCGATTTCCCCTCGGTCCAGGTGAGGCCGGCATCGGTTGTCCGATACAGCATTCCGCGTTCACCAACAATCCAACCTTCTTGCTGACTGATGAAGCGAACCTTCAACAAATCAATGACCTTTGTGCAGGTCTTGCCGCACGGCAACGTTTGATCGACCCATTTAGCCCCGCCATCCGTCGTCTGAAATAAGGCGCCTGCGTTGCCAACTGCCCAGCCTGTCGTCGGATCCGTGAAAAAAACATCGAAGAGCGTGACGGCTTCCTGCGTGGCTTGTGGCGTCCACGTCGTGCCCCCATCGTCCGTCGAAAGGACAGTCCCCAGCGCGCCGACGATCGTGCCCTTTTGATCATTAAGAAAGTGCGCCGCATAGAGGGCCGCCGTCGTGCCGCTCACTTGTTCCACCCAATGTTGGCCGCCGTCGACTGTGTGAAAAATCGTGCCGCCTCCGCCCACCACCCAGCCAATATTGGGAGATGTAAAATAGACTCCGTACAAAGGCTGCTGAATGTCCAGCGACTGTGCAGACCATGATTCCCCGCTATTCGCTGTGCGTTTCAGCAGCCCTCCATCTCCCGTTAACCAGCCGTTGGTTGAATCGATAAAAAACACGGAGGTTAATAAGGCGGCGGTTCCGCTCGTCAACCGCTTCCATTTCTTCCCGCCGTCGGTTGTCTTCAGTATTGTTCCCCCGCTTCCCACAGCCCAACCAAGTTGAGATGTCCGAAACTGAATACTCATCAATGTTGACTTCGTATTGCTGACTTGGGTCGCGACAGACAGGTTGGAGTCTGCGCTCCTGGAAACGTGAGGAACCGCCAGAATCGCGGCGAGGAGGAAAAGGGGAAAAAGCAATGTACGCCGATACGCACTGCCGAGATGGAACCGGAGCGGCATTATTGATTGGTACTCGCATCGGGTCTGTTGTCGTTCCAGTAGCCCGCGTCGGGAAGTCCCTTCGCTTCGATGGTGAACTCGCCGGCTTCAAGCGTCAACCATTTCTTGGGCGAGCAGCAGGTCCCATCGGAAAGCACGTCCCATGAGCCCCGGCGAACGACCAGCGGACCGGTGGCGAGATTATCAAAAAACTCACCTTTTTTCCCGATTCCGTACAGATTGCGATGCGGAACCTTGACCACGATTTCCTGATCGGTCCAGGACTGCACCACCGCCGCTGTGCCATTAAATAGGACTTCAGTCCGTGAGACGTTCGATACCACCGTGGTATGCTCATCAGGCTCGTTGATTTCTATGTCGGATCGCCGCTTGTACGCTTTCTGGTTCAGCCCCAGATCGGCATGTTCAGCTGTCTTCAGAAAGGTTCCGAACCCGCGTCCTCTTATGGTCACGGTGTCATCTAACCCGGCAGCCTTCGGCTCATACGACTCAATGACCGGCGTGGCGAGGCTGAACTCCCCGGCCTCGATCGCCATGGTGCCCCGTTCGGCGCAACAGAGACCCTCCGCATTCGGCTGGTTTGCACTGCGGTAAATGACAACCTTGCCGCTCTTTGCGCTGAACGGCACCCACACATCGATACGGTCGTCGTTCCAGCGATAGATGACTGCCGGCACACCGCCGATCTCGACTCGATTCTCACCGGTATTGAAATCCATGAAATTGTACGGCGTTGACCCGCTCTCGGAATAAAACCCAAAGTGCTCGCCATTGATGCGCAGCAACGTCCCGATGGGAGCGCTGGCCGGCCTTATAGAGGTGGTTCTGGGAACCTGGACGGTAAATTGTGCGAGTACCCGTTCTCGTCCACCTTGCTTGAGCGTCAGCGGACCGGATTCAGCGCCGATCGGCACATGGAGAACGATGACGTCGTCTTTCCATTGAGCGATCGTCACCGGCCGCCCGCCGATCAGCACGGCATCATTCGGTGTTTTTGCATTCCCGAATCCTTGGCCGAACAACACGACTTTCGTCCCGATAGGCCCCGCGACCGGATCCACTCGTACGGATGGGATCAGCATCAGCGGCACGGCGTTGCTCACGAGATACTCGACCGGCGCACAACATGCCCCGTCGGGTAGCGGATCAGACGAGGCCAGCCGAACGACCACATCTCCGCTTACGGCGTTCGTGGGGATTTCAACCTCGATCTTGTCGTCTTTCCATCGGCGCGGTCGCACCACGACCCCGCCGACCACGACGTCATTCACGCCGAACATCGTGTTGGGATCACGTGCGCCAGCCGAAAGGCCGAAGTGGTGACCCGTGATCAGAAGTGTGGCTCCACGCTCAACTTCCCCGGGTGTGATGGTTTCAATCCGAGGGGCGACAATGGTCAAGGGCCCGGCCGGTAGCTTTTTCTTTCCTATCAGCACCTCGACAGGACCGCTGGTCGCTTTGAACGGGACTTTCACCTCGATGAGGTCCGGCTCCCATCGCTGTACCAGCGACGGCACTCCATTAAACGTCACCTTGTTGAATTGGGTGGACTTGAAATTGCCAAACTTTCCATTGAGGGTCACCGTTGCACCGAGCGTAGCCGATCGAGAGGACAATTCGATCGACGTCCGGCCGGTGGCCGCTGATCCTGCAGTTCCTTCCAATATCAGGAAAGAGAGCCAGACAAGAAGCATCGTTGTGTATCGGTTTCGTATGATGTTCATGGATACCCTATGGGCGAGAAAAAGAGTCGTCGAGCAAACCCGCGAGAGACATGCTCGACTTTAACAAGTCATTTTTTCACGAGTCAAGGCTGACTAGGAGGCGACTTGGACGATCAATTCAATCTCAACCGGGGCTTGTCGTGGCAATTCCGCGGCACCGACGGCGACACGCGCGTGACGGCCTGCGTCTCCGAACAGCGAGACGAGGAGGTCCGACGCGCCGTTGAGCACCTGAGGCTGATCGGTAAAACCTGGCGCGGAGGCGATATAGCCGACCATCTTGACGATCTGTTTCACCTGATCCAGCGATCCGGTTGCGCTTCGAACGATGCTCAAGCCGTTCAACACCGCCGCTTTCGCCGCTTCCATCCCCTGCTCGACCGTGAGACGTTCCCCAAGTTTGCCGGTCATCATGAGTTGGCCATCGCGCGAGGGCAACACACCGGAGAGAAACAAGAGGTCTCCGATCTTGACCACCGGAACATAGTTCGCAACAGGTTTCGGCGGAGCCGGCAATTCAAGTCCCAAGTGCTTTAATCGTTCCTCATGAGACATCGCTTCTCCTTGCCTCCCGTTTATCCTGGCCTCAGTGCATCCAAGAAACTCTCACCAATGGGCAATCGTTCGGCTCGAAGGGCCTCGACAATCGTCTGCGCCACATCCGCGGCAGTCTGCCGACTTCCTAAGTCCACACCTTGCGCCAGTTTGGGGCTGGTCACGAACACCGGCACATATTCTCGAGTCGGCATTGTCCTGGGGCGCGATAAATCACGCCCATGATCACCGGTCACGATGACCATGTCTCCAACGCGCAACTTCTCGAAGAGATCGGGCAACCGGCGATCGAACGCCTCCAATGCCGTTGCGGCCGCCGTCGGCTCCTCAGGAAGCAGATCGAGCGTCGCATAGAGGAGACCGCGCGGTACTTTGTTCAACATGCCGATCACTTCATCAAGGGCTGCCATGGCAGAAGCGACCGCGAACGATTTTGTAAATCCACGACCGCTGAACAGATCGTAGACTTTCCCGAGGCCCATTGTGATCTGGCCCGATCGATTCAGGACATCCAGCATCGTCAAACCCGGCGGTTCCGACACAAAATCTCTGCGGCCCTTGGAAGCTTGCAGGGTGCCGGGCTCACCCGATACAGGTTGCGCAACGACACGAATCCAAACACCAGCATCCTTCAACACCTTTCGAATCTCGCGGCAGCGCTGCTGTAAGTCGGCCGCGGGCATCACCGCTTCATGAACCGCTAGAAAGCACGTATTGTCTCCATCGGTCCATACGATCGGCGCCTTTGTCATGATATGCCGCGAGCCATATTCACTCAGTGCAGCAGCCATGGACGCAATGGTGTTCCCGATCGTCTTTCGACCGATGATCCTCTCAACAATCTCCATCATTGCCGTCGGAATACCCGATCGGCAGACGGTCATCTCGTCTTTGACGATGACCCCGCTGAGTTCCCAATGTCCTACGACGGAGTCCTTCCCCCGCGAAGAAAAACCGAGACGGCCAAAACAGCCGATCGGTTGCGCCATCGACCGTACGCCTTTAATAGGTGCAACATGCCCAAGGCCAAGCGACTCAAAATTGGGAAGACTCAGTCCACCGACCGCCTCGGCCAAATGGCCGATGGTATCGGCCTGATCATCGCCATAGGCCCCGGCATCCGGCAATGCACCTATGCCGAACCCATCGATGACGAGAAGAATGACTCGATTGATCATTGGCGCACTATACCAAATAGGACCGATGCGGCATAGGTTCTTCTACGCAACACGAGTGATGGCAAGGATACCTTGCCGGCAGGTCACGAAGAGAATACGGTCAACTCTGTCGTGCGTTGACGAACAGAATCGTGGTGCCCATTTGAGGAAGGTCGCGCACGATGATTTTCATGCACGCCTCACTTGGCGGACGCCGCACGCCACTCGTGGATGATGGGGAGACTGGCACTGGTCCCGATCCTATCGGCTCCAGCTTCCAGCATCGCGAGAGCTGTCTTCCAATCACGGATACCACCGGATGCCTTGACCTTCGCCCTTCCGGCTACAGTGTCCTTCAGCAACCGAACATCTTCGATCGTTGCACCCGCGGTGCCGAAGCCGGTTGAGGTCTTGACATAATCCGCCCCGGCTTCCACGACCAAATGACAGGCAGTACGTTTCTCTTGCTGCGTCAGGTAACAGGTCTCAAGTATGACTTTGTGCTCGACCTCGGGCGTCGATTTCACGACTTCGGCGATATCCTTCCGGACATAGTCATGTTCGCCCGACTTCAGTCGGCTCACATTCAGGACCATGTCCAGGACCCTGGCGCCGCGCGACACCGCCTCAATGGCTTCGGCGATTTTGGTGTTCGTGCTGTGCCCGCCTAAGGGAAACCCAATAGGAATCCCGACGCGAATCTTCGTGCCGGTCACTGCCGCTACCGCCTCGTCGACATAGCATGGTGGAACGAAAATGACCGTGAAGCCGTTGTCCCTTGCCTCCTGACAGATCCTCAGCACCTCGGTCTTCGAGGCGTCCGGGCGCAACACGGTATGATCGATGAGTTCCGGCAAGCTCCATCCTGACATCCTTTACGCTCCTCTTTCCTGGAAGATGATGTTCGTATCACGTGGAATCACCAATGTTTGGGAATGAGTCCCTCGCCGAAAAAGCCGTTTCTGATACCGCTCCACCGCCTTGTTATGCTCCACGAGCGTGGCGGAAAACTGATGCGTCCCATCATTTTTGGAGACGAAATACAGATAGGCAGAAGGCGCCGGATACAATGCCGCACGGATCGACTGAGCTCCCGGGCTCGCAATCGGGCCAGGCGGCAAACCGGCCCAACGGTAGGTGTTGTACGGGCTGGGATGGGAGAGATCCTTTTTGTGGAGGTTCCCGTCAAAATTCGGCAAGCCATAGATGACGGTTGGATCGCTCTGCAGGGGAATGTGCTTCTTCAGTCGATTATGAAACACGGACGAGATCTGGGGGCGCTCGTCGCCGGAACCGGTTTCTTTTTCGATCACTGAAGCCAACGTCAGGACTTCATGGACTGTCAAGTTAATATCTTTGGCCCGTGCCTGCCACTCCTGAGTCATGACATGTCCGAGTTGGTCCACCATCGCTCTGATGACGTCTTTCGCCGCCGTTGCTCTGGGAAAGCGGTACGTGTCCGGATACAAATAGCCCTCCACGGTGTCCGCAGAAATGCCCAGAGTCTGGAGAAAGGATTTGTCCGACGATAATGTGACAAAGTCCGAGCGATTCGTAATGCGCTGTTGCTCCAGCACATCCGCTATTTGATTGATCGTATACCCTTCGGGCACCGTGACAGAATGAAGCACCACTCGACCGGCAACCAACATCGACAGAATCTCGGCCGGAGGCATGGCAGCATTGAACTCATACTCTCCGGGGTGAATCTTGCGGTCAGCTTCCTGGATCTTCCCCAACAGCAGAAATGCCAAGCGGCTCTTGATCAACTGCTCCCGTTCGAGCAAGGTCGCGACTTGGTTGAATGGAGCCCCTTCGGCGATGACCACGATTTTCTCGCGAGGATGATCGGATTCGGAAAGGACCGGGGCCTCAGCCCATCGAATCATCTGATAACCGGCCGCCACGGCGAGAGCGACGATGGTGAGAACGACGATGAAGATCAGGCGCAACTTCATAAGATTGGTCCATCGAGGGCGGCTCTATCCCCGGTTCCTCTGCTGTCTCATTCGCCACGCTGTTGTCTCCACCCTGAGTGGACGAAGAAGTTTGTGCCTCAAGATAGCTTTGTAAGAGTATGGCAGCGGCCACACGATCGACCACCCCTTTGCGCTTCTTTCGACTCATATCGGCAGCGATCAACAAGTCTTCCGCTGCCCGCGTCGTCATTCGTTCATCCCAGGTCACGATCGGAACTGAGAGCGCTTCACCCAACCGAGCGACAAAGCCCTGGACAGCCTGAGCCGCCGGTCCTTCCTCGCCGTTGAGGCGTAAGGGAAGCCCGATCAATACCTCCCGGACATCATGAGCATGTACCAAGTGTTGAATATGGGCGAGATCCCGGTCCAGGGATCGCCGCTCCAAGGTTTCAAGCGGTTGCGCCGTCCATCCCAACTCATCGCTGAGGGCGACGCCGATCCGCTTGGTCCCGTAATCGAGCGCGAGAATGCGGCCAGGCATGATTTTACCGCCGAAGGGTGCTTTCGACCAGGCCAAACACTTTTTCCAACGCCGCATCGAGCCTGGCAGGATCTTTGCCGCCGGCTTGAGCCATTTCCGGCCGACCCCCGCCGGTGCCACCTACTTCCGCCGCCATCGCTTTGATGAGCTCGCCGGCTTTGAGCCTGTCGATCAAATCCTTCGTCACCACGACCAACAAGGAGACCTTGCCGTCTCCGGACGCCGCTCCCAGTGCAATGACGCCGCTCTTCAGCTTGTCCCGCAGCTGATCCGCCAACGCCCGCATGCCGTTCACATCCAGCCCGTCCGTCCGCTGCGCATGGACCGCCACCCCGGCAATGGTCCTGGCACTCGACGCAGCCGTCGAGCCACCGGCCATCTTCAGCTTCACTTCTTCTAGCTCCCGCTCCTTGTCCTTGAGCTGGACTATCAGTTTGCGGGTCTTGGCAGCCAGTTCGGACTGCCCCACCTTCAACAACTCCGACAGTTCGCGCACATCAGCCTCGAGCTTCTTCATGAGCGCGTACGCGCCGCTGCCGGTCTGTGCTTCAATCCGGCGCACGCCTGCAGCCACGCCGGCCTCCGACACGATGCGGAAGAGCCCGATGTCACCCGTCTGCCGGCAGTGGGTGCCGCCGCACAACTCCTTGCTGAACGACTCGACACTCACCACACGTACCTCCTCGCCGTATTTATCGCCGAAGAAGGCCAGGGCCCCGTTGGCCACCGCGTCCTGAATGCTCATGACTTCGGTGCTCACCGCCTCGTTCTTGCGGATTTCCCCGTTGACCGTCGATTCGATGTCGTCGATGTCGCGGGACGACAGCGGCCGGAAATGGGCGAAGTCGAACCGGAGCCGGTTCGGCCCCACCAGCGACCCGTATTGCTTTACATGCGGGCCGAGGAGATCGCGCAAAGCCGCATGGACCAAATGTGTCGCCGTGTGATTGCGCGCAGCGTCTTGCCGTGTCGAGGCATTCACCGTCATACGCAGGTGTTCGCCTTCTCGAATGCGCCCTTTGCGCACAGTCCCCTTGTGAAAAATGAGCGCCGGCGCCGGCCTCGTCGTATCCGTGATGTCCACCAACCCTTCCGGGCCCACCAACGTTCCCCGGTCTCCAACCTGCCCGCCACCTTCGGCATAAAAAGGCGTCATATCCAGCGCCAGCTCGACTTCGTCCCCTTCCACCGCCTCCTTTGCCAACTGCTCCCCTCTGAGAATCGCGCGGAGAACGCTGTCGGATTCCAACCGGTCATAGCCGACGAATTGCGTACCCCCAATCCGCTTGGTCAACTCGGCCACTGCCGGGCGAGCCGTGTCTTGCTCAAACCCACCGGTCCTGCGCGCACGGGTCCGCTGCTCCTCAATCGCCGCGTCAAACCCGGGTTCATCAACCGTCATACCCTGCTCTCGGCAGGCCTCCGTGATCAGATCCATGGGAAACCCGTACGTGTCGTAGAGCTTGAACACGTCTCCCCCCGCCAAGACCGTTCGGCGGGCCGCTCGTGTCTTCTCGATCAGGTCGTTTAAGATCGGCAGGCCCTGATCGAGTGTCGCAATAAACCGCTCTTCTTCACCTCTCGTTGCTTCGGTGATCGTCCCGGCCGCCATGTGCACCTCCGGATAGGCACCGGTCATCTGCTCGACAACGACCGCGCTGAGCTCATGCAGAAAGGGCTCGACGATGCCGAGCAGCCGGCCGTGCCGCGCGGCGCGGCGCAGAATGCGCCGCAACACATACCCGCGCCCTTCGTTCGACGGCAACACGCCGTCGGCCATGAGGAAGGTGATCGCCCGCAGATGGTCTGCAATAACGCGCATGGACCGATCCGCCGTCTCCTTCAGACCGTACCCGGAGCCGGCCCGCTTGGCGACCGCCGCCAGCAACGGCACGAACAAGTCGCTGTCGTAATTGCTGATGACGCCCTGGGCGACCGCTGCCAGTCGTTCGAGGCCCATTCCGGTATCGATGCTCGGCTTCGGCAAAGGGGACAACGTACCGGACGCATCGCGGTTGTATTGCATGAAGACGAGATTCCAGATTTCTATGACGCGATCACCCGTTCCGTTCGGTCGATCATCACCAGGCACTGCAGGACCCTGATCGAAATGGATCTCCGAGCAAGGACCGCAAGGACCGGTGTCGGCCATTTGCCAGAAGTTATCCTCTTCGTCGCACCGCATGATGCGGGAGGGCGGCACACCGATCTGCCTCCAGAGCCGGTCGGCTTCGTCGTCCTCGCGAAAAACCGTCACCCACATCCGGTCCTTCGCCAGCCCGACTGTCTGCGTCAAAAACTCCCAGCCGAACCTGATCGCCTCTTCCTTGAAATAGTCGCCGAAGGAAAAGTTGCCCAACATCTCGAAAAACGTGTGATGGCGCCTGGTATAGCCGACGTTTTCGAGATCATTGTGCTTGCCGCCGGCACGCAGGCATTTTTGTACGGACACGGCCCGTTTGTAAGGCCGCGTGTCTTCTCCCAGGAAAACCCGCTTGAATTGGTTCATACCGGCGTTGGTGAACAGCAACGTCGGGTCTGCCTGGGGAAGCAAGGCCGAGCTGGGCACCGCCTGATGACCCTGCTGTTCGAAGTAGCGAATGAACGCTTGCCTGAGTTCCTGCGCGCTCTGTGTCATGAATCCGATCCCTCTGAATCAACGGAACCCGCGATCATATGGTCGATCGTCTCCTCGCCAAAACCCCGCTGACGTAGGAGGCGTACGATCTGGGCTTGTGTCAATTGTCGGTTTTGACTGCGCGTCCCCTTTACCACTCGATGAGCCAATGCTAGTTCATCACACTCTTGGAATGCCTCCGCAACCATCCGATTTGCCAGAGTCTCGGCGATTCCTTTGGCTTGCAACTCTGCCTTCAGCCGTTCCTGCCCCATTGGCCGGGAAGACAACCTCTTTCCCACCCATCGCTGGGCATAGGCCTGATCGTTGAGATAGCCGAGAGCGGATAACCGGCTGACCGCTTGCCTAGTTTGAACGGGCGAGGCTCCTTTGGATGCAAGAAACTGTTCGACTTGGGCGATGGTACGGTCTCGACGAGCGAGAAACCTTACCCCTAGCTGCATCCATTCGTCAGGAACGGATCGGTTTCTCGACGTCCGCGATCCCACACGTTGGCCACTACCGATGCGCCCGCTTTTCATCGCTGCGTGCCGCTGGCTTTTCTTCCTTCACCTCTGCCTTCTTCTCGCCCCGGACCGGTACTCCGGCCAAGTCACGCAGTTTGGCTTCCACCTCTCGAGCGACAGGTGGATTATTCTTCAGAAACTCCCGAGCAGCGTCGCGGCCTTGACCGATTCGTTCTCCTTTGTGGGAATACCAGGCACCCGATTTTTCAATGATCTTCTTATCCACACCCATGTCGACCAGTTCGCCGGTCTTGGAAATGCCTTCCGCAAACATAATATCGAACTCCGCCTGGCGAAACGGCGGCGCCATCTTGTTCTTGACGACTTTCACGCGGACACGACTGCCCATGACGTCCTGACCTTCTTTGATCGATTCGATACGACGAATATCAAGACGGACGGACGAATAAAACTTGAGGGCATTCCCGCCGGTGGTCGTTTCAGGATTTCCGAACATCACGCCGAGCTTCATGCGGATTTGGTTGATGAAAATCACCGTCGTCAGCGACTTCGCAATAGCGGCAGTGAGCTTTCTTAGCGCCTGCGACATCAACCGCGCCTGAAGGCCCATGTGGGCATCGCCCATCTCGCCTTCAATCTCCGCGCGGGGGGTCAATGCCGCAACGGAATCGACGACGATCAAATCGATCGCGCCACTCCGCACCAACGTTTCAGCGATCTCCAATGCCTGTTCGCCCGTGTCCGGCTGGGAGACGAGCAGGTCGTCGGCCTGCACGCCAAGCTTCTTGGCATAGGTCAAATCCAGCGCATGTTCCGCATCGATGAATGCAGCGACCCCACCCCCCTTCTGCACCTCGGCAATGCAGTGCAGCGTCATCGTGGTCTTCCCGGAGGCCTCCGGTCCGAAGATCTCGATCACTCGTCCACGTGGAAGCCCTCCGACGCCGAGAGCAATGTCCAGCCCCAACGACCCGGTCGAAATAGCCGGCACATCAGCGTGCTTCTCCCCGGCCCCGAGCTTCATGATCGCGCCCTTCCCGTACTGTTTCTCAATTTGAGAAAGGGCTAAATCGAGCGCACGCTTCTTGTCGTCCTTCTCTGACATACGAATCTCCTACAACGTAAAAGGGATGCTGCTTTGGCGATTATACCCAAGGGGCACGGAGAAAGCCTAGTCTGAACTCACGCCCGGGAATGTTCACGGCGATTGAGGAAAGAACGACGCAATCAAATGACGACGCAGACGCCGGACTTCAAACTCCGCAAGACAGTTGGTCCCCAAGATAGTGGATGATCGCAATAAGACCGTTCGTGAGAACGAAGAGACTGCATCATGCGTCGAAGTCCACTCGCGTGCCGGATACTGTCTTCAATAAAAATCATCTGACGAAAGCTCGTCAATCGGTCTCTCAGAGACTGTGCTCACTGTTCATATTATATTATTAATAGCTTTATGTATTACGCATAACTATTTTATTACTATAACTATTTATAATTTCTACAACGTGCTGTATTTACCTCGTCGTGCGCGCATCTTGTCGGCCAGTCTCGCCTAGAACGCAGAACCTCTCAACACCCTCAACAGTTAGGTATTGACCTAATCGTTCGTCCAATATATGGTTAGGTATATGCCTAACAAATCGGTACAGCTCGATGACGTTTTTTACGCGTTAGGAGACCCCACGAGGAGAGCCGTGCTCGAGCGACTAAGCAAGAAGCCCGCTCGTGTCAGCGAATTGGCAGCACGTTTCGACATGGCGTTGCCGTCCTTCATGCAGCACCTGAATGTGTTGGAAGAGTGCGGATTGGCGCGCTCCTCCAAGGCTGGCCGTGTGCGAACCTATCACCTTGAGCCGAACGCGCTGAGAGCCGCAGAACAGTGGATGGTGAAGCACCGGGCAATCTGGGAAACCCGCCTCGACCAGCTCGACAGCTACCTCAATAACATGGAGGAGACCGACCGATGACGATCTTGCAGTATCAGCCCGATCCTCGACTTGACTTGGTACTTGAACGCATCATCGACGTTCCCCCGGAGCTGGTTTGGAAGGCATGGACCTCTCCGGAACACCTTAAGCCCTGGTTCGCTCCAGCGCCGTGGAAAACAATCGATTGCGAAATCGATCTCCGACCGGGGGGCATGTTCCGGACCGTGATGTGCTCACCGGAAGGAGAGGAGTTTCCTCACATCGGCTGTTACCTTGAAATCATCACGAACGAGAAGCTGGTCTGGACGAACGCCCTCCTGCCGGGTTATCGCCCGGCTCCTCTACCCGCTGAAAATACGGCCACCTGGGACGCGCTTTTCTTTACAGCTATTTTGCTTCTCCAACGGCATCAGAAAGGAACCAAATATATGGCGATCGCGATCCACAGAGACGAAGCAGCCCTAAAGCAACATGAGGAAATGGGGTTTCACGAAGGCTGGGGGAAGGCGCTCGATCAGCTGGTGACCTATGTCCAGACCATCTAGCTGGTGAACGCCGTGCACGCTGCCCTTCACTACCCCACTGACAGGGTTTCCCATCTGTGATTCATGCATTGCTCAACGGAACACCAATATTCCCGTTCCTTGCGTACACCGCATCATCATGGGCTCCCTCACCCACATGCGAGCCGGGACCACACACATTCCTAATGATGTCATGTAGGCTCGCCTTTCTCTAAGGTAGCGCAGGTCCCCTCTCTTGTGATCATCTGATCGAATAGGTATACACGATGGACTCAACCTTCTGATGCGTACGGTGATAGCCGTCCTTAGAACAAGACTCACGATGGCAAGCGTATGGAACAGTAAGACTGGAAGCGGTCAATCAAATCAGTCAATACTTATCCGTGTTGCCAATTCGTGATTGGAGGCTGACATGACTCCACGATGGGTGAGGTTCGGTGTGATCTGTGCCCTGCTGCCGCTGCTTGTGGCCATGCGCCCGGTGGATGACGCGCTTCTGACTGCCGCAATGGATGGGGACCTCGGCAAAGTGAACACATGGCTTGAGGAAGGCGCCACCGTGCATGTGACCAATGAGAATGGCGCGACACCGCTCCATGCCGCTGCATGGAACGGACACCGGAACGTGGTGGCGTTGTTGCTGGATAAGGGCGCTCCGGTGAATCAAGCAACCAAAGACGGCGCAACGCCGCTCTATATCGCGTCACAGAATGGCCATCGCGACGTGGCCGCGCTCCTCCTGGACAAAGACGCTTTGGCGAATCAGCCGGCCAAAGGCGGTGTGACGCCGCTCTTCATCGCCGCTCAGAATGGCCATCGTGATATCGTGGCGCTGTTGCTTCAGCACAAGGCCCAGGTGAATCAGCCTGCCGAAGATGGCGTGACACCGCTCTTTATCGCCGTGCAGAGAGGGCACCAGGATGTAATCGAGCTCTTACTGCAACAAGGATCCGCGGTAAACCAGACGATGATAGACGGCGCCACGCCGCTTATCGTCGCGGCCCAGCACGGGCATCGAGCAGTCGTGGCGCTGTTGCTGGATGCGGGGGCGGTGGTGAATCAGGCGATGGCGGACGGCGCAACCCCTCTTCTCGTCGCGGCTCAGAACGGGCATCAGGCCGTCGTAGCGCTCCTATTGGGGAAAGGGGCCACTGTAAACCAATCGGTACAGAATGGTGTGACGCCGCTCCTCGTTGCGGCACAGAACGGCCATCGGGAAGTCGCGGCGCTCTTGTTGCAACAGGGGGCAGGGGTCAATCAGAAGGCGAGGAATCATGCGACGCCGCTCTTTATGGCGGTGCAGCACAATCATCGCGACGTCGTCACGTTGTTGTTGGAAAAGGGTGCGTTGGTGAACCGGCCGGCGCCTGATGGCGCGACACCGCTTCACATTGCGGCGGCGACGGGCAATCGCGATATGGTGAACCTCCTCCTGAAAAAGGGAGCGGACGTGAAAGCAAAAACGACGGACTGGATGACGCCGTTGCACGTGGGAGCCTATCACGGCAATCGGGACATCATCACCCTGCTGCTCAAGTACGGCGGGGATAAGAATGCCAAGACGAAATCAGGTGAGCGCCCGGTAGACCTGGCTCGCCAGCAAGGTCACACCGCGCTGCTTCCGCTGCTGCAGCCACGAAAAGCTGGATAATGGCATGAGGCTACACCGTCCGGTCCCTGTTCTCTCGTCCGCTTCCGAATGATGAGGCAAGAATCCGTGATCTAAGATCGATGACGCGAGCAACCTGAACTCAAGAGGAGACTCTCCCAATGAAGGCAATCCAGTTGCATCGGGCTGGTCGATCGGAAGCTTTGCACTGTGAGGATGCACCGATACCCAGTCCGAACGTTGATGAGGTGCTCGTTCGAGTTGCAGCCACGGCGATCACGCCAACGGAATTCGACTGGTATCCCACCTTCCACACTTCTGATGGCGGCGTCAGACCGTTTCCTATTATTCTTGGCCACGAATTCTCCGGCGTGATCGAGACTATCGGATCAGGCTGCACAGGCGTGCATATCGGTGAACCAGTCTATGGTTTAAGCGATTGGTTCATCGACGGCGCCCAGGCAGAATATTGCGTGACTGTTCCCTCCAACATCGCGTCAAAGCCCAGCACGCTCGATCATATCGCGGCGGCAGTAGTCCCGATTTCGGCTCTGACCGCGTGGCAAGCGCTCATCGATCGCGCACGCATCTCGGAGGGGCAGCGGGTCTTGATCCATGGTGGAGCCGGGAGTGTCGGCAGCTTTGCCATACAGCTAGCCCACCAACAGAGGGCGCATGTGATCACGACGGCTTCAGCGGCGAATGGGGAGTTCCTTAGATCGTTGGGCGCCGATGAAGTCATTGATTACAGGACGACGCGGTTCGAGCAGGTCGTTCGAAACGTGGATGTGGTGCTTGATACCGTCGGAGGGGACACGAGGGATCGCTCATGGGACATTTTGCGAGCCGGAGGCCGATTGGTGACGATTGCGGCCGACGCCGAGGGGCTGACCGAATCGCGCGTACGCGAGGCCTTTTTCATTGTGGAGCCAAACCGAGCGCAATTGATCAAGATCTCACATCTAATCGACACCGGCGTCCTCAGACCCGTGCTGGGACAGATCTTTCCAATGGACGACTTTCGACAGGCCTTTGAACAGAAACCTCTTCGCGGCAAGAATGTACTCGCCATTACTGATGGTGTACGGGATAAGAATAACGAGGAGAACACAACATGACGCATGCCCTGTCCAATGTTAAGCCGATCATCTGTACGCTTGCCCTCATTCTCCTGAGCGGCTGCATGACCACGCCGGCGGAGAAACTACGGAAGGCTGCCGCAGATGGCAATTTCCTCCGAGTGGAAACCTTCCTTGAGCAGGGTGTCGACGCGCAGGCGGCCGATGACCACGGAATGACACCGCTGTTCTTGGCCGTGAAGAATGGACATCGAGACGTGGCGGCACTCTTATTGGAACAAGGAGTAGCCGTGAATCCGAGGAGGCCGGATGGGATGACACCGCTCTCCCTCGCCGTACAACAAGGACATCGAGATGTGGTGACCCTCCTCCTGAACAAGGGCGCGGACGTGAACGGGCAGGTACGCATGGGAGGCGTGACTCTCTTGCATGTTGGGGCGTATCGAGGCGACCAGAAAATTATCGAACTGCTGCTGAAACACGGAGGGGATAAGCATGCCAGGCTGTCTACGGGAGAACGTCCGGTAGACCTGGCTCTTCAGCAAGGACACACGGCACTGGTTCCGCTGCTCGAACCATAACGTCCTATCCATGTGCACCCGTGCCTCCAAGAATAGACCACTACTACCCATGACAACCTGTTCCGACTTCCCACAGTTTCGCATACCGAGGTCCCGTTGGGTGTAGCTCGCTCTTCATCAGCGCAAGCGTCCCAACTGTGATCCTCCCCAAAGTGAGGGGACGATCACAGACGCCGCTTTCAGCCAAGAGCTGCCCCACTTTTCGCTCGCCTATTTTAATCCGTGCCAGTGTCAGGTGCGGCGTGAAGGGTTTGTCGTTCGGAGCGAAACCGAACGAGCGACAGCAAGACTCGACAGCCTGATGGAAGGCCGCCAACTGGGTCGCCGCACCACTCTGCAGCCACTGCTCAGACGGCCCAACCCACAGCACCCGTGGCTGTCGAACGTTTGGGAACGCCTGCAGCAAATCGAGGGGAATCTGAATGGTCGGGTACGACTGCCGGACAATCGCCACGGCATCACGCATTTGGCCGAGGAGCTGTTCATCCGTGTCTCCAAGAAATCGGATCGTGAGATGAAACGAATTCGATTGTCCCCAGGTGACACGGATATCTTTCGAGGGATACAGCACGAGCCGTCGTTTGAGATCTTGCTGCACTGTGGAGAGTCCTGTTCTGACCTCATCGTCGGTTTCCACGGCAAGGAATGCGCGAATCATGTCCTGCTCCTGTCAATCAACCATCGACGAAGCACATCCAGAGCTGCCTGGGCAGCACGCTGTTTAATGACGGATCGGTCCCCATGGAATCGCCATTCCTTGGTGATCGCGCCGCCGCTGCCATCATCGAGTCCGATATACACCAACCCGACGGGTTTCGTCTCCGTCGCACCTCCGGGTCCGGCGATGCCCGTCACACTCAACGCCACGGACACACCCGCCCGTTCACGCATTCCCTTGGCCATAGATGCGGCAACCTCCCGGCTCACCGCTCCATATTGACCGATGATACTTGCGGGAACTCCGAGCATCTCCGTTTTCGCCTGGTTGCTGTAGCAGACGACACCCCGATCAACATAGGCCGATGATCCCGGCACCTGTGTAAGGCGGTGTCCAATCAGACCTCCAGTGCATGATTCGGCAACCGCCACTGTGCGCTTCTGCTCGCGCAACATGCGGCCGACCACCTCTTCCAGCGTGTCAGACCCTTCTGCATAGATCCACTCGTGCAATCTCGCACGAACCGCTGTGACCAGCAAAGAAAGCCTCTCCTCTTTGATGGGACATTGTGCCTTCGTTGTCAGAGACACCAGCACTCCGGTCGGCGAAGCGAGCAAGCCCAACGCGACCGGGGTCCGTCTTGTCATCAGTCCGTGTAACTTGGCATCCACGTCGGCCTCCGGTAATCCCCACGTGTGAAAGATCACCCGTGTAATCCGATGTGGAGGTGGCTGTTTTGATCGATCGGCGGGAGAGGTCAAGAACGGGAGAACCGACTGCTCTACCATCGCACGCATCTCACTCGGAACACCGGGTAATGCCATGATACGTGTCCCCCGCCACAACAGCGCGAAACCCGGTGCGGAACCCACCGGGTTCGGCAAGACCACCGCATGGGACGGAATGAGCGCCTGTCGTAATTGTCCACGATTCGGTATTCGCCCCCACTGAGCCAGCCGGGCTCTCATACCGTCGAGCGCCTCTTTACGGCGAACCAGTCGGGAGCCGGTGACCGCTGCCACAGCTTCCCTTGTACAATCATCGACTGTCGGGCCTAGTCCTCCAGTGATGATGACGATACCAGCCCGGCGGCAGGCCGTCTTCAGCACATCTGCAATGTCCGACTCATCGTCTCCGACGATCGACTTAAACTTGACTTCGATGCCGATCGCCGCCAGCGAGTCGGTGATGAACATCGAATTGCTGTCAGACCGGCCTCCCACCAGAAGCTCCGACCCGATCGCTATCGTTTCAGCAAGATGAATGCGGTCCGATGCAGGAGACCTTCGCATAGCCGGTCGCCGCCTCTACTCTATTTGCCCAAAGTCGAGCGAAAAACGAACCTCTCCACCGGTTGCCGGGAACACGGTAAGAATTGTCTGCGCCCTTGGATCAAAATCGGTGTACCCGAATGCGGCGACCACTTTGGCCTGAAACTTCGGCGATTTGGGCCAGACCGCACTCCGACTGGCCTGGCCATCAACTCGCACGGTAACCGGCTTGATAATCTTTCCTCCTTGATCGAGCACCATATAACTGTTCATCGCGAAGGAAGGGCTATCTCCGAAGATGACGGTGTTGACGAGCATCGTCGGAGCCTCCACTACTTGGGCGACATCAGCCGCGCTCGGTTCAAGCCCTCGTAACGCCATGTGTGTCGCCATAACGGACAATCCTCCGAGCTTCGTGATCAGGAAACCGCCGGTGTGCAACTCATCAGCACCTCCAAAGCGCGTATAAAACGTTTCGGGCGGCTGATGTTGTGCGGCCGCTTTGGTTCCCCGGTCAAGTGCGGCCTGGATTTGCGCTTGTGCTGGGTATACCTCCATCGCAGCCGAGGGACACACGAGGCCAAGGACACAGGCGCCAGCAACCCCCATAGAGCCATACCAAGCGGAGTTCATGCGATTGCGACTAACAGAACCCTCGTAGCCTGTCAATGGATGCGCCCGTCTCCCGTTGACAAGGCCGAAGGGGAAATGCTAAACGAACAAAAACTGAGGAAGTGTTTCTTGCCACTCTACTAAAGGAGCTTTGAATGTCGACTCCGGACACACCCCCCGCCACACCAACGCCTCGGCGGCAATATGTCAACTTCGTATTTTACAAAGTGGATCCCGCATGGCGGCGCCTCCCGGAAGATGTGCGCACCCAGGGCAAACAGGAGTTCCTGCGCGCCGTGGAAGACTTCAGCGGCAAGGTGCTCGTGGTCCCCTATTCCACCGTCGGTATCCGGGGCGACTGCGACTTCATGCTGTGGCGTATCAGCTACGATCTGGAACTGTTCCAGGACATGGGCACCAGGATTCTTGCCTCCGGCCTCGGACAATACCTTTCAACTCCGTATTCCTATTTGGCGATGACCAAGCGTTCCGTCTATGTCGACCACCATGCGCACGCAGGGCAGGAAGGAAAGCGGCTCACAGTGGTGCCGGGGAAGGGCAAATACATCTTTGTGTATCCATTCCTCAAGACCCGTGAGTGGTTCTTGCTGACGAAGGCCGCGCGCCAGGGAATGATGGACGAGCATATCGAGGTAGGACATCGGTTCCCGTCCGTCAAGCTGAACACGACCTATTCATTCGGCTTAGACGATCAAGAATGGGTGGTGGCCTTTGAGAGCGACAAGCCTGAGGACTTCCTGGACTTGGTAATGGCGTTGCGAGAGACGGAAGGATCACGGTATACTTTGCGGGATACCCCGATCTTCACCTGTATCCGTCGGAGCCTTAAGGAAACGCTCGATACGTTGGGGGGCTGAACAACGCGAGGAGCCGAGAGCCTCCACGACTCTTCGGTTTCACCATCATCCGTACTGCTGAACGGCTTTCGGTCATCCGATCGAAGGCCGTTGCACTTTGTGCGCAATGCCTCCGAAAACAGACCGCCGTGCCGCTTGCTGATGGTCATCGCACTGTTCTAGGGCCTATGTTTTGTGGCATCGCCGAGTCTTGCCGCGGGCTCCTGAGAAATACGGGGACCAGCACGGCAGGCCCGCTTTGACAGCCTGACGAGCCCTGTGTTACCTCTACGAGGTACCATGATGCCAGGAAGGACCTCGCATGGCTGATACAACCGCCCTTTATGCCTTACGTTTTCCTGACGGCTCTCTGAGCCTTTACATCGATGAACATTATGCCCAAGATCGAGGCATCGACCCTTCACGACTGGTGCGGGTAGAAATCCCTCGGGAAATGTTCATCAGCGGCACTGTTCAGGACATTCGTGAATATGTTGCGCTTCAACTCGAACAACATCAGCAACCGCAGGCCGGGACCGCCTAAATCCACTGGTGTTGGCGTATGTGCACGATGCGTACTATGAATCACCGCTTCATCAAGAACTCGACCTTCACAATCTGATCAGGACACCATGGCGCCAGCACTGATTTCGCTGCCTCTTACGACAGAGATGATTGAGGAAGTGGTCGCCGGCTTGTCGATACAAGGCCGCATTATTCTCAGGCTTTTGCTGTTGCAGTATCTTGACGTCACGCACGAAGAGATTCTCTTCATGGTTGCGGATCGACCTGACCCTCGCTGTGTCTCGGGGAAAAAACCCGTCACCACGATGACACAGGAATCAATCACGGCAATGGTCGATCGACGGAACGAGTACCGCAGACGGGCCCGACTTCGCCGTGAGCGAACGTGGCTTCAATGTGTCGCTCTCCAGAATTTCGTCCGTAGGGCCGATGCACTGGCCGCCCGCGCCGCTGTGCTTCTTGCCGTTCGCGGAGTTCCTCCCGATAGAATTGAAGACTTTAAGGCACGCGCTCGTTCTGCCGTCCCATCAACGACGTTGCGGTTATTGGAAGGAGGGTGGGACAAGAACGAGATTACCGCGGAGGAATACCAGAAACATCGTTTGGTCGTCGAAATGCAGACCCAACTTCGCTTTGCCGAACGGTTCAGAAAGCGCCTCGCTCTTGCGGAACGTGAACGCCAGACATCCGATCAGACGACGTTGCAGGACCATGAGATCGGCCATATTTGGGGCATTCCAGCCGGTACCCTCGCGGCCAGGAAGGTAAAATTTTTGTCCCAATACCTCCTCGCCATCCAAGCCAAATGTTCCGGATCGCACGCAGTCGAACCCCACAGTCCTTCCCCGGATCTGTGGAAGGAGACCCTGCGCGTGCTCTCTCACACTCACATTGAACGATCGATCGCCACCTATGACGGGCTTGAAGGGACTGAGTCCGCCTTGATCGAAAAACTGGGACTCTATGCGGTAATTGGTATACCGGAAGCGGTTGAGACGAAATTGTGGAATTCGCTCGTATACGGAGCCAGTTCCAACGCCGTACATACCGAAACGACCAGAACGTTGTTCGGTCTCCAACGGCTAGTCTCGATCCAAAATGATGTGGACACGAGCGACGAGGCGCTCGATGAAGAGCTACTGAAGCGGTCGACGCCGGCACCCAAGGAATCCGATGAACTCCCCTCACGAACGGGTGACGTGGCTCAAGGTGAACTGACCGACTTACAACGGCATATTCTTCACAACTTTTTTGGAGAGGACGTCAGCGGCAGGGCCTCCGACAAATGGTAAACTTTCAGCCTTGCCAATCGCCAGCAGTTCGGTATAATTGCACATCAATGATGACGACACAGCCTGCCAACCGACAGTCTCTTCTCGCTTGGGCGGTCGTCCTGCTTCTCCTCTTGCCCATCTATTCGTTCTCTCCCGTGGTACTCGGCACTACGACTCCGGCGGAGGCTGCCAGCCTGATTGAAATCGCGGAGCTCTTGGCACATCCTGAGCTCTACGACCGTCAAGATGTCGTGGTCACCGGAAAAGTCATGAACGTGCAGTTAGCCACGAATCGTCAAGGCCTGCCTGCCTATGGATTTCTGCTGCAAGACCATGCGGGAACGCTGAAAGTCGTCAGCCTCGGACAGCTGGAGGTCCGTGAAGGTGATCAAGTAATCGTCGAAGGTGTCTTCAGCCGCCTCCGCCAAGTTGGCCGTACGATTGTGTATAATGAGATCAAAGCCCTCTCCGTCACGCCTCTGACCCGTTTGAACCCTGATCTCGTCGGTTGATCGCTCCCCCCTTCCTTTCTTCAGACCTTCGCATTCACATCACAGGCGATTGCATTTTTGGATTCAGCATCTACAATGTGGCTTCATGAGCAGGTTGAATCTTTGCGTGCTGACGTCGGCAGTCCTCGGAATTGTATCGTTGATGGGTTGCAGTACACCCGCACAAGTCAGGGACTATCCGAATCAACAGCAGATGGTCGGACAATCCAAGTCGACGATCCTGTCCTGCGCGGGCAAGCCCGTGGAGGAACGAACTGAAGACAAGTGGACATTCCTTCGATACTATCGAGAAGCGCCGATCCTGGAAGAATCACGGCCGGTTGGGAAAAGCAGCTTTGCCACTATTCGCCATGGCTGCTGGGCCACCGTTATTCTGGCAGATGACCGGGTCGTTGATGTTCATTACCGATTTGTTCCTCCAACCTTTGACGCCTCCAATGATTGTGAAGAAATTTTTGACCTGTGTATCCCGTAACGTTCGTCAATGCTTGCGCTCAGTCGGTTTTTCTCCATAGCCCAAAATCGGCAATCGGGAAGCGTTTGGAACCATGACTCTCACACGAAGCTGGGCATTTTTGATCGCTCATGTTCTTTTGTTCAACTTCATCATGTGGCCCAGTGATGCGCCGGCATTGGAAAAATACGGGCGCCCGCTTCCCTCTATGGAAGATGCACGCGGACGAGAAGCAGAAGAATCGCTCTTCGCCGGCTATCTCCTCACCGGTGTGTTCGCTTCAAATCCCTCCTTTGCCGCCAGACCGGATAACACAGGCCTTGTGGGCCTACGGCATATGCTCCATCTGGAAACCGATCTCTACAAGCAATATCTCACCTTTTATACGGATCAGAACTTCTTCTCCGATCGCACCAACGGCTGGATTGAGTTGAGTGAATGGGACGGCACCTATGCCTTGACCGGTGTGCTTGGCCATGTCAACTGGCGTCTGCAATATGAACGCGATGCGCCGATCGACCGTAAAGGCATCACGCAGGAATATGCCGATGGACTCGTGACGGCCAAATTCCAGGCGGTTCAGGATCTTCCGGGATGGCAGCACCGCTTTCCAAATCAAAATCTATCCGTCTATGCCGGGGCAGGCTGGCTCTTTCATAACAATAACTACTTCGCGAGGCCTGACAATTCCGGTCGAGCCCTCTTTCGGTATGTCGCGCACGCCGACCTGGATCTCTATAAGAATAAGATCGTGCTGTACGGCGACGTGAATATGTTTACAGACCGGCAGGCCGGCAACGCGGTCAATCCAACGGAATTGGATTGGATCATCGGGCTCGCCGCTCGCTGGCAGAACGTGGAATTGGCTGTGTATCATGAACAGGACCAGCCATTGGACCGAGAAGGGTTGGTGCAAAAATATCTCGCGGTCCAGCTGCGTTTCTCCTTTGACATGTCGAAACGACAGCTCGGCATCGGGATGGGGAAACCAGCGGCAGCCGTTCAATGAGGCAATTTGAGGGCCCAATTCAAGAGCCGATCCGAAATGCGATCAGGAAGCATATTCGCCATCAGGGCGCGGAACTTCGCGTCCGCTCCTACAAGATACCGTGTTCTTGGAGAAGGTGCCGTCAACGCCGATTCAACCGCCTTTGCGACGGCCTCCGGAGCGATCGCTCGCTTCGAGGCTTGTCCGACCACCTTTCTAACCGCGGCTATCATAGGTTTATAGAGCGCGCGAAGCTCACTCTCGATTTCCGCTTCTCGTTCTGCCGCCTCGATGGCCGACTTGTTCCAAATAGGCGTTGCAATCGCACCCGGCTCAATGATGGAGACATGAATACCCCATTGCTGGACTTCCAGGCGTAATGCATCGGTAATTGCTTCCAGCGCGAACTTTGATGCCGAATACGGTCCCATGAGCGGCATGGTTGAGAGGCCGGCGATAGAACCCATGTTGACGATTCGTCCTCGTGCCTGTCTCATTAATGGGAGAAACGTCTGAGTGATCGCGACCTGCCCAATGACGTTGACTTCGAGCTGTTGCCGGAGGTCCGGAATTGGAACCGTTTCCACGGGCCCAACGACCGCGATACCGGCATTGTTAATCAGGCCAAATAATCCAACATTTGCAACTGATTCAGAAACTAATACTTGAGCTTTTTCAATAGTTGAGGGATCTGTCAGGTCCAGCTCAATCGGTATCAGCCGATGGGAACACTCTTTTTGAAGAGCTGCGCCATCCTCAGGCCTCCTCACCCCTGCAAACACCCTAAATCCCAGTCGATCAAGATGGCGCGCGCAAGCCGCTCCAATTCCTGTGGACGCTCCAGTGATGACCACCGCCCGATTGTCCCCGCTCGACATGCTCCCTCCATGAATCTCGACGACAAAACCATAACAGGTTTCGAGTGTCTCCAGCTATACGTGACATGGTTTTCCATATCCATTCGGTGGACACCGGCCTTGGTCTTTGGCTATCATCAAGAATCTTCTCGGCGGCGCTCCGGAGTAGGAGCTCAGTTTGGCGGCGTAGCCGACCTGTAGAATTACCAAATGCGTTTTTGTAGACAATTACGGAAACCCTGAAATTTCTCTGGACCCGCATAAGTATCGTATCGACAAAACCTTTCAACTCACGGCCGTTTGCCTAACTCGGAGGGGCTGCGATCGACTTGCAGCCGATGTGTAGCCCTGAGAGAATCACGCGCGCGAAAGATCCGGATACCATGAAGCCGATGTGGACCTTCCTGTCGAACACCCTCTCGTGGTGGCTGGTCATAGTACTGTTGATCGCAAGCCACGACATCGCAATAGCGTCACCATCTGACGACGAGAAGGCACACACCATCGTCCACATGCTCGATTACATCGCTGTGGATTACCCGGAGTTCGTGCGGGATGGCAAAGTGGTCAATGCCGATGAATATGCGGAGCAGCGAGAGTTCGCCATTCAGGCCATCACGCTTCTCGGCAAGCTGTCCGCCGTGCCCGAGCAACCGGTGCTGCTGCAGCAGGCCCAGGGACTGCTCGCGCAGATCGAGTCCACAGCATCGGGAAGCGAAATTGCTGCGCTCGCCAGCCGCCTGCGACTCGACGTGATTCAGGCATGGAAACTGAGTGTGATGCCACGACGGACTCCCGATCTCCAGCAGGGCGAAAGGCTGTTCGCACAGCACTGCGCCGCGTGCCACGGCACGCATGGTCGTGGCGATGGGCCGCTGGCCAAGGGCATGGACCCGCCGCCTCGCGATTTACACGACGAGGTGCGCATGCGCCAGCGCAGCTTGTATGGCCTCTACAACACCATCACGCTTGGCGTGGGCAGCACGCCGATGCGCGCCTTCACTGAATTTTCCGAGGCCGATCGCTGGGCATTGGCCTTCTTTGCCGGCAGCCTGCGTGCCAATGCCGAAGTCGTGGCACAGGGCGAGGCATTGTGGCGGCAGGGCGAGGGAAAAGTGGCCTTCGATAGCCTTCGCACCCTGGTGATAAAGGCCCCTGGTGAGCAGGCCTCCACCGGCTCGACGATAGACGCCGTGCGCGCCTACCTGACGCAGCATCCAGATGCGCTGCAGGCCATCGCCCATACACCGTTGGCCTTTTCTCGCACTAAGCTTGAAGAGGCATCGCAGGTCTATGCAACGGGCGATCGAGATGCTGCGCGGCGTCTCGCGATCGCGGCCTATCTTGAAGGGTTCGAGCCGGTGGAGTCAACACTGGATCATGTGGATGCCCCGCTGCGTCTGGAAATCGAACGCGAAATGATCGCGTTACGCGCGGCCATCGGCGAGGGTCGACCGTCCGAATCCGTGAAGGCGCAGTCGGTGAAAGTGATGGCGCTCCTCGATCGCGCCGATGCTGCGCTGGCCGGCAACACGCTGTCACCGAATGCGGCCTTCGCGAGCTCCCTGGTCATCCTGTTTCGCGAAGGCTTGGAGTCGATCCTGGTGGTGTCGGCCATCGTGGCCTTTGCCGTCAAGACAAAGCGGCATGACGCCTTGCCCTATATTCATACCGGTTGGATCGGCGCCGTGTTGTTGGGCGGCATGACATGGGTCATCGCCAGCTACACACTTCACATTTCTGGTGCCAGCCGCGAATTAACCGAAGGCATCACGGCATTGCTGGCCGCGGCAATGTTGCTATACGTGGGCTGGTGGCTACACAGCCGCTCGAATGCGCAAGCCTGGAACCGCTTCATCCGCGAACAGGTCAACGTCGCGCTGGGCAAGCGCACGCTGTGGGCGATGACCGGTGTCTCGTTCCTCGTCGTGTACCGCGAGATCTTTGAAGTCGTTCTGTTCTACGAAACACTGTGGTCGCAGGTCGATGCCGACGGGCATGGTGCAGTACTGTGGGGCATCGTCGCCGCGGCGCTGCTCCTGGTGTTGGTCGGCGGTATGATCCTTCGCTACAGCGTCCGTCTGCCGATCGGACCGTTCTTCACGGTCTCCTCAATCCTTCTGGCCCTGATGGCCGTGGTCTTTGTCGGTAACGGCGTGGCGGCGCTCCAGGAAGCGGGAGTCCTGGAGACGACGACCGTGCGCTTCATCTCGCTGCCGCTGTTGGGCGTCCACCCGACCGCGCAGTGCCTCGTGCTACAGGCGCTGACGCTGGCGTTGATCGCCGGTGGGCTATGGTCTAACCGAACGAAGGCTACATGACACGCACGAGCTTGCCATCATGCTTTGCGGTCTATTCCGGATGCTGCGGACATCTAAAACAAATAGGCATTGTGTCAGACACTAGCCGAGAGAGTTATCGGCAATCATGTAGATTTGGATTCCTTGTCGGACCAAGGTTGCATCTTTGCCAGCCACGCTGCCGCGGCGGCCGGCGTTAGTGCTCCCACCGCATTCACCAGCGAAAGCGCCCCAACCAAGTTATTCTCGGCATCCACGACCGGAATATGGCGGACGCGATGATCTACCATGGTACCTATCGCATCGGCCAAGATAGCATTTTCGCGGCACCGAATCGCCGTGCGCTTTCCAATCAGGTCATACACAGGGGTCGTACCATGGTGGTCTCCACAGGCGAGCGCGAGATTCGCCACGTCGTATTCTGTCAGTGCGAAGACCGGCTCGTTGTCCCGGCAGACAACCAGGATGGCCACGTCATGCTTGCGCAGAATAGTGGTCGCCTGTTTGATAAGGATTGAGGTATCCGCCTGGGCAACCTCGCAGGTCATAATGTCTCGAACCAGACGGTCTTCGCCCGGAAGAACTCCGTATGCCTCATCATTGGTCGATTCTCCTGCAATGCCGGAACGACGGCGAGGGGCAACCGTGAGCATGGAGGACCAAGAATCGGCGTCTCCAAATGATTGTACCGGGGCTGTCACGTATGGGCGAACCATTTATTGGTGCTTCCCAAGGCGCTCGAGTGGCCCAAGACTTGGCTTGTGCTACGGTTTTCTGGGAATCGATCGGATGGACAGGGCATGATCCTGGGCATTGATCTTTGCCTCGACCTGATCCCCTTTCCTAATTTCTCCCACCATCTTGGTGGTTTTATCCGTATGTAATCGGACTTCTTTCCCGTCCTTGATCTTGACAAAATAATTTCCCTCTTCGACTCGAAATAGTTCGCCTTTGATTGTCTTGCCTTCGCCCATCCGGGAACTCCCTTTCCCCTCGTTTACATTCTGTTGCTTGTCATCATCCGATTGAAAGCCTTTTTGAGCGTCGGTTAAGGAGTCGGTTTTCATCACATCTCCGGGTCCGGGTGAATGCTCGGCATGGGCTCCGCCCGGCATCCCCAGAGACAACAAGACACCACACGATAGGACTGCCACGACTTTACAGATTGCTCGCATGGGAACCCTCCTCTGATTCGAGACATTCCGATGTTAGGAGCCATCAGGTTGACCACATCACCGTTCAATTCATCTACGATCGTCTCTACTCCCATGAGGTGCCATTGAGAAACGTAGGTCGAGCACAAGACCGCACATTAAACCGACCGCTTTCTCCGGCGAGACCATAAAAAACCTCCTTGGTCATAGTCACCGCTTCTACTACAGCGTATGCCGCTCGGAGGATTTATTGATCTAGGACTTTCCCTCATTTTGCGGTTGAGTTTTTGTTGTGCACACAAAGGATGTCTTGTCCATGTTGAGACATCACGTCTTACCGGCCATACCTCACACTCCGCCGTGGTGAGGAACGGCGCACAAACGCCCGCATAGATTCGTCAGGTGGTTACGTCCGCAGGCACCAGGAGGGTCTGTATTTTGCACAACCAAATAACGGTCCGCCGAGATTCAGTTTCATGAAGGAGGATTCCTATGAAAATACGACGGACCTGCACATGCCTATTGATCGCTGGAGGGTTACTGTTGTTAGCCGATGGCACGGCCCAAGCCGGTCAATCGAAGAGTGGATCTCAATCCGATAGTACCCTGGGGAGTCAATCAGGAAGTCCTAGCGGGTCGAGTGGATCCATGAAGCAAGGTCACGAACCATCCACGAAGAAGGGACATGAGCCATCCAAGGGTTCAATGAAACAAGAAACCAATGAACCCAACAAAGAGCGGCAGGACCCATCGGATAGTCCGCGATGTTTCGGACCACCGCCGTCTGACAGCAAGGATGATTCGCCCGCGACACTAAAAAAGGAGCACTCGTCCTGACACTCGAACATCCCGTGATCGCAGCGAACGTCAACGCAGCAGTGACCAAAAGAAGGACTCTATCGGTGGCCTTGTTGCGGCCTCCTAACTGTTAACCGGGGAAATGAAGAACCCCCTGCCGCTCATGATTGAATCGTAGCAGACCATGGCGGATCAGGGAATCCCCCCTGACAGTTAAGACGTGCTGGGGAGCGGCTGCTTGGCAAGCACGGCACGATGAATTGCCATATACAGCTCTTCCGTGACAGATTCTTTTGAGACGAAGGCGACAGCGCCGGCCTCTGCCATTGCCTGGATAATCTGACGATCGCCTTGGACAGACAACGCGATCACAATCATCTCAGGGTGGGCTTTAAGAATTCGGCTCGTGGCCGTCACACCATCCATTACCGGCAGATTGACATCCATGATGATGACGTCCGGCCGCAGTTCTCCCGCCAAATCGACAGCCTGCTGCCCGTCGGATGCCTCTCCAATGACGCGAAGGTTCTCGTGCCCATCAAGGAGGCTTTTGATCCCTTGGCGAACCATGACGTGATCATCAACCAAGATCACACGGATCGGCGCCGGTTGCTGCGAGGGCTGTGTCCCAAGTCCTGAGCCTAGATCCTTCCGGTCTACGCGGCTTTGTCGTGGACCTTCGTCGCGACACGTATCGTGCGGCTCGGGTGTTGCCGCTTCGGGCCAATAGGGCAGCCCCATGACGACCCGCGTTCCACGACCGGGCGACGAATCGATCTCCAACCGCCCTCCCATGGCCATCATTCGTTCATTGATGCTGAATAGCCCGAACCTGGAAGATGCCGAATCCGGAGCGGCGGCCATCGACATATGATCGAACCCCTGCCCATTGTCCGTGACGGCTATACGCAATTCTGTGGAAGTGTTGTCCACTTCAATCTTGGCGTGATTCGTCCCTGCATGCTTCAGGATATTGAGCAATAGCTCTCGAACGGATTGAAAAACCAAAATTGCCTGATCGTCCGGCAAATTGAGACGGTCCATCCCCATCTGCACCTCCACGGTGAGCCCGCGGGTTTGCATGTGCTCGGACAGCCATCGAAGCGCGTGAGACAATCCGAATTCTTGTAGGGCCGGAGGAGCGAGATCGGCGATGAGGGTACGCGTATACCGCAGGGATTCGTCCAAGATCTGATCGAGTTCTGCGACAAGCCGCTTCCCAGGCTCCTTGGTCACGCACGTCGAAGCCTGTCGCAGCTTCATGCGCCCGGCAACGAGCAGTTGGGCCAAATAGTCGTGGAGGTCGCCGGCCAGCTTGCGACGTTCCCGTTGTTCCGTCAACGTCAAATCGCTGGCGAGCGCGCGTAACCGCTCCTGGGAAAGCACAAGTTCTTTTGTCCGCGTTTGCAGCGCTGCGTGGGCCATTCGATTGTCGTTGCGCAATCGCCTCTGTTCGAGCACGCGTTCCACGGCGGATCCCAATCGATCGATACGATCCTTCATGATGTAGTCCGCTGCGCCATGGCGTAGTAAGGCCACGGCTTGCTCTTCACCGATGGATCCGGACACAATGACAAAAGGAATATCCACCTGGAGTTGCTGCAGCCAATCAAGCGCGGTCAGCGCATCAAAGGAGGGCATCGTATTGTCGGAGAGAATCAGGTCATACGGTCGATTCACACATTCCAGAAATTTCTTTTCCGTATCGACCCGTTCCCAGATGGGGTCGAAACCGGCACGCGCCAGCTCACGCACCATCAATTCAGCGTCCGTTTCCAGATCTTCCAGCATCAAGACGCGCAGCGGCAGAGCCATACGACCTCCTCATTCACCTGGCCGGTTCAAGACTTTGCTCACGATCACCCGGGCCCCTGATTCAAGACCAACCAGTAGAGATTCAGCTGCCTCACGGCCTCGACAAATTGGTGAAAGTCCACCGGCTTCACGATGTAGCTGTTGACACCCAACTTGTAGCTTTCGATCACGTCCTGTTCCTCGCGCGAAGATGTCAACACGACAACCGGGATCGACTTCGTCCGCTTATCGCTCTTGCAGCGGCGAAGGACTTCCAATCCGTCGACTTTCGGCAGCTTGAGATCCAAGAGAATCAATCGCGTTTGCGCGCAGAGGTTGCGCTCGACATAATTGCCCTGACTGAATAGACAGTCCAAAGCTTCCGCTCCGTCGCGCACCACATGGATCTGGTTGGCGAGATGATACTGTTGAAACACCCGGATGGTCAGCTCGACGTCATCCTCATTATCCTCGACCAACAAAACCGTAATGTCTTCCGGTACTGTCATGTTCATGAACCCTTTCAAGCGTAAAATAGAACGTGGCTCCCTCGTTCAGCCGTCCTTCAGCCCACACTCGTCCTCCGTGGCGTTGAACGATCCGGTCTACAAGCGCAAGCCCCACACCCGTTCCCTCAAATTCATCCGCCCGATGGAGCCGCTGAAAGACACCGAATAGTTTCCCCACATATTGCTGATCGAACCCGACTCCGTTGTCGCGAATCCAATAGACCACATCATCCGGCTGCTGCTCATCGTCCAGCGATCCGATCTCGATGCGGGGTTTCTGACGGGGACGAGAATACTTCAAGGCATTGGAGAGCAGATTCGTCCACACCTGCTTGAGCAACCTGCGATCGGCCCGACATTTCGGCAAACGTCCCACGATCAATTCCGCAGTCCGATCTTGATCCTGCCGGCCCAATTCGAACCACACCTCTCGAACGAGGCGTTCCGCATCCACCGTATGTCGCTCAAGCTCGGACCGGGACAGCCGTGAAAACTCCAGCAGGTCGTCGATCAGTTCACCCATGCGACCCGCGCTCTTTTGAATGATACCCAGACACCGTTGGGCTTCCGGAGCCAATGATGGACCGAAATCCTCAACCAGGACCTTAGCGAAACCGTCAATCGACCGTAACGGCGCGCGCAAGTCGTGTGAAACGGAATAGCTGAACGCCTCCAATTCCTTGTTGGCTTCACGCAGCGCACGTTCGAATTGTTTGCGCTCCTTGATGTCGTGCGCAATGGACGATGCACCAAGAATCGTCCCGGACGCATCCGTAATCGGCGACACCGTCAGTGATACGTCGATCGCATTCCCGTTTTTATGCCTGCGCACCGTTTCACGATGTTCGATACGTTCGCCTCGGCGAATGCCGTCCAGAATGTTCGCCTCTTCCTGGACACGGTCAGGAAACAACAGGCGGGTCACAGGGTGGCCGATTATTTCTTCTGCTCGGTATCCGAACAGCTGCTCCGCACCGCTGTTCCAAGTAGTGATGATGCCATCGAGATTCTTGCTGAGAATGGCATCCGTCGATGACGTGACGATCGCTGCGAGGCGAGCCGTAGCCTGTTCGGCGCGTTTGCGTTCCGTGACGTCGCGAATGACCACGGCATAGGCCTGCAACGTGGATTTTTCATCCCGGAGGGCCGTGACCATGACATTCGCGACGAACTGCGAGCCGTCCTTTTTCACCATGTGGCGATCGGTATCGGTTCGCACCGCCTCTCCCGTGACGATCTCGATCGCGTTCTTCAAATCGTTCTCAGGTTGATGCGATGCGACGTCATCGGAAGGATACAGGCAGGAGTAAGGCCGCCCAAGCACCTCTTCGCCGGCATATCCCGTCAGGCGCTCCGCCCCCCGATTCCAACTCGCGACCTTGCCGTCCGGGTCCAGCATGAAAATCGCGTAATCTTCTATCCCTTCGACCAATAGGCGAAATCGTTCCTCACTTTGCCGCCTGGCCTGTTGTTTGGCCCATTCGCGAAGCTGGAACAACTCCACGAATACGTCCACTTTGTGTCGAAGAATGTCGGGCAGGACCGGCTTGACCAAGTAATCCACCGCCCCGCTTGAGAGACCTCGCACCACGTCCGTATCCATAGTGTCCACACCCGACAGAAAAATGATGGGCGTGAAGCGCGAACGTTCCCGTTGCCTGACCAATTTGGCCAATTCCAAACCATCCATCTGCGGCATCCGCACATCGAGAATGATGACCGCACAATCATGACGCAGCAGCCACCGCAGGGCATCCTGCCCCGTCTGCGCCGTCAGGACGGTGCGACCGGGGCTCTCGAGGAGAGCTTCCATCGCGATGAGGATACTGGGATCGTCATCGACGAGCAGAATATTGGCAGGAATCTCGGTCAGCGCCGAGACGTCGGGTATATCCAGAGTCAACTTGGTTTTCATGACGAGGTCTATCGGTGCCTCACCCACACGGGTGTCAGCGCACCACCTTCTTCTTTCCAAACAGCCAAATGCGCATGAGCGCCAGCAGCTCGTCCGTGTTGACGGGCTTGGCGATGTAATCGGAGGCCCCCGCGTGCAGACAGCGTTCCCGGTCTCCCTTCATGGCCTTTGCCGTCAAGGCCAAGATTGGGAGCAGTCGATGGGCCGAATTGCTTCGAATCGTGCGCATGGTTTCATACCCGTCCATTTCAGGCATCATGATATCCATGAGCACCATATCGAGGTCGGAATCCGATTCGACGCGTTGGATGGCCTCCCGACCCGTTTCACAACTCGTGACCGCCATGCCGTGCAACTCGAGTAAACTCGTCAGGGCAAAAATGTTACGCACATCGTCATCCACGACCAGAATCTTCTTTCCAATGAGCGAGTCGTCGCTCCGGCGGACCCGTTCGAGCATTTCCCTTTTTTCGGGCGGCAATTGTGTCGTGAGGAGATGCAAAAAGAGCGTCGCTTCGTCCAACAACCGTTCCGGCGACTGAACACCTTTGAGGACGATGCTTTGGGATAGATCCCGAAGCCGCAGTTCTTCTTCTTGCGTCAGTTCCTTCCCGGTAAACACGATGACCGGCACATTCTGCAGTGAAGGCTCTTGGCGGACGCGTTCAAGGATATCGAACCCCGACATATCCGGCAGGCGCAAATCGAGCACGACGCAGTCGAAAGATTGCTGCGTAAGTGCTTCCCATGCCTGGGCTCCATTGGCGGCCGTCGCGATATCCACATCATCATGTCCGAGAAGCAATGCCAAACTGTGCCGTTCGATCTCATTGTCCTCCACCAGCAACAATTTTTTACGGCGTAATTGGGCAAACGCCACCAATCGATCGAAGGCATCCCCCAAGCCTTGGGTCGTGAGCGGTTTCAAGATATAGGCATAGGCGCCATGACCCAAGCCGTGTATCCGTTCTTCCTCGACACTCAGGATCTGAACCGGGATATGACGCGTCTCCGGATCCTGTTTCAGATGACTTAACACCGTCCATCCCAACATGTCGGGAAGGAAGATATCGAGTGTGATGGCAACTGGGTTATATTGACGCGCTAACGAGAGTGCCAACCGCCCGTGCGCCGTCACGATTCCCTTGAAGCCTTTTTCGCGGGCCAAACCGAGCAACACTCTCGCATAGTGGGCATCGTCCTCCACGATCAAGATGGTCGGTTCGCCAGGCACCAGGGTTTCACGGTCATCTGGGATGTCGTCGAACCGCTCGGCCTGTTGGACCAATACTTGTTGGACCAGCGAGGCTGCCGGTTGGTTCATTCGGGGAGCCACACGGACCGAACTCACCGCGTCCCCCATGTACATTTCCGGCAGATAGAGCGTAAATGTGCTGCCTTCATCGGGCACACTGTTCAGTCGGATTTCCCCCCCAAGAAGCATGGCCAATTCCCTGCTGATGGCGAGGCCGAGACCGGTCCCTCCGTACCGCCGGCTGGTACCGGCTTCGGCTTGCTGAAAGGCCTCGAAGACGATCTTTTGTTTTTCTTGTGGGATGCCGATGCCGGTGTCTTGCACCTCGAACGCGATCACGGAAGGAACGTTCGTGAGAATATGATGATCAAGGTTCCATCCCGTTCTCGCTCGCCTGATTCGGAATGTCACATGCCCCTGCGAAGTAAACTTGAACGCATTGGACAGCAGATTCTTCAACACCTGCTGCAACCGCTTGAAGTCGGTGACCATGCCCCGGGGAAGGGTCGTATCGATTTCCACGTTGAATGTCAAATGCCGTGACTCGGCCACATGCCGAAAACTGCGCTCCACTGCTTCGCGAACTTTCACGAACGACACCTGTTCGGGTTCCACCGTGACGGTGCCCGATTCGATCTTGGAGAGATCGAGGATGTCGCTGATGAGGTTCAGCAAATCCGCTCCGGCGGCATGGATGTTCCTTGAAAATTCGACCTGCTTCACGGTCAAATTGCGCTCGGGATTGTCACCGAGCTGCTGCGCCAGAATGAGGATGCTGTTGAGAGGTGTTCTCAGCTCGTGCGACATATTGGCGAGGAACTCCGACTTATACTTCGAAGCGAGGGCGAGCTCACCCGCTTTCTCTTCCAGTGCGTGTCTGGCTTGTTCAATCTCACGATTCTTGCGTTCCACTTCGGCATTCTGCTCCGCCAACTGTTGTGCCTTATTGGCCAACTCTTCGTTGGTTTGCTGCAACTCGCCCTGCTGCGTTTGCAGCTCGCCCGCCAACTTTTGCGATTGTTGCAGCAATCCCTCGGTTCTCATCGTGGCCTCGATCGTATTCACGACCACCCCGATGGTTTCCGTTAATTGTCCGATCAGCGCCAGATGCGTCGGTGTGAATTCCGAAAAGGACGCCAGCTCGATCACCGCCTTGGTCTGTCCCTCAAACAAGACCGGCAATACGACCAACGTCCGTGGCACCGCCTCCCCCAACCCGGAACGGATGGTCACGTAGTTTGGGGGAATATCCGTTAATAGCAACCGGCGTTTTTCCAAGGCGCACTGGCCCACCAGCCCGGTCCCCAGAGAGGTGTCGCAGATCAAGTTCAACGGTTGATCGGACGCGTAACTCGCTAGCGGTTTCAGCACCGACGTGCCGTCGACCGCTTCCATCTGATACACGACGCCATACTGGGCGTTTACTAACTGGGTCAATTCCGACAGCAACATCTGCCCAACCGTCACCAGATCCCGTTGACCTTGCATCATGCGAGTAAACTTGGCCAAATTGGTTTTCAACCAATCTTGCTCCGTATTTTGATCGGTCGTGGCGCGAAGCGTTCGAATCATCGCGTTGATATTGTCCTTTAACTCCGCCACTTCTCCACGGGCCTGAACCTGGATTGAGCGGCTTAAATCTCCTTGGGTCACCGCGGTTGCGACCTCCGCAATGGCTCGAACTTGCGTCGTCAGATTGGCGGCCAGCAGGTTGACGCTTTCCGTTAAATCCTTCCATGTGCCGGCCACGCCGGGAACAGCCGCTTGCCCGCCGAGTTTTCCTTCCGTTCCCACTTCGCGAGCCACCCGGGTGACTTCCGATGCGAACCCGCCGAGCTGGTCGACCATGCGATTGATGACGTCCTTGATCTGCAGAATTTCTCCCCGCACCTCGACCGTGACTTTACGGGTCAGATCCCCATTGGCGATCGCCGTCGCGACTTTGGACATGTCCCTCAGCTGCACGGTCAAGTTACTGGCCATCGCGTTGACGTTGTCGGTCAAGTCCTTCCAGGTTCCGGCGACGCCAGGCACGACCGCCTGCCCGCCCAACTTGCCTTCCGTGCCGACCTCCCGCGCCACCCGGGTGACTTCCGCCCCGAAGCTCCGCAACTGATCCACCATCGTATTGATGGCTTCTTTGAGTTGGAGGATTTCGCCGCGTACGTCGGCCGTGATCTTTTTCGACAGGTCGCCGCTGGCCACAGCAAAGGTGACGTCAGCGATGTTCCGCACTTGGCCGGTCAGATTGCTGGCCATGGAGTTCACGCTGTCGGTCAAATCCTTCCACGTGCCGGCCACGCCGGGCACGGTCGCCTGCCCCCCCAACTTGCCTTCCGTCCCAACTTCCCGCGCCACCCGCGTGACTTCCGCGGCGAAGGCGTTCAATTGATCCAACATTGTATTGATGGTGTCCTTGAGCTGAAGGATTTCCCCGCGCACGTCCACCGTAATCTTCTTCGACAGGTCGCCGTTCGCCACCGCGGTGGTGACCTCGGCGATGTTCCGCACTTGGCCGGTCAGATTGCTGGCCATGGAGTTCACGCTGTCGGTCAAATCCTTCCACGTGCCGGCCACGCCGGGCACGGCTGCCTGCCCCCCCAACTTGCCTTCCGTCCCGACTTCCCGCGCCACCCGCGTGACTTCCGCGGCGAAACTCCGCAACTGGTCCACCATCGTGTTGATGGCTTCTTTGAGCTGAAGGATTTCCCCGCGCACGTCCACCGTAATCTTCTTCGACAGGTCGCCGTTCGCCACGGCGATCGTGACGTCCGCGATGTTTCTTACTTGAGCCGTGAGATTTCCGCCCATCAAATTGACGCTTTCGGTCAAATCCTTCCACACACCGCTCACGTCTCGAACCTGTGCTTGCCCGCCCAATTTGCCTTCCGTGCCGACTTCCCGCGCCACCCGCGTGACTTCCGCCGCAAAGCTCCGCAATTGGTCCACCATTGTATTGATGGTGTCCTTGAGCTGAAGGATTTCCCCGTGAACGTCCACCGTAATCTTCTTCGACAGATCTCCTTTCGCCACGGCAATCGTCACCTCGGCGATATTGCGTACCTGACCGGTCAGATTGCTGGCCATGGAGTTCACGCTGTCGGTCAAGTCCTTCCAGACACCGCTCACATCGCTGACTTGTGCCTGCCCACCCAACTTGCCTTCCGTGCCGACTTCCCGCGCCACCCGCGTGACTTCCGCCGCGAAGCTCCGCAATTGGTCCACCATCGTGTTGATGGCTTCTTTCAACTGGAGAATCTCGCCATGGACGTCGACCGTGATCTTTTTCGACAGGTCGCCGTTCGCCACGGCGATCGTCACGTCCGCGATATTGCGTACCTGACCGGTCAGATTGCTGGCCATGGAGTTCACGCTGTCGGTTAAGTCCTTCCAGGTCCCAGCGACACCCGGGACGACCGCCTGCCCACCCAACTTGCCTTCCGTGCCGACTTCTCTGGCGACGCGGGTCACTTCCGCCCCGAAGCTCCGCAACTGGTCCAC
>JACXTT010000343.1_pt1 | contig 77990 bp, 71 predicted proteins | sample 9270951 | NCBI WGS metagenome assembly JACXTT01 (sample SAMN15532306, study PRJNA645909) | rock metagenome | isolation source: weathered quartz diorite | place: Puerto Rico | collected 2017-06-21
GACGTGCGCGGCACGGCCTTCTTCCGCCGCACCACGCCCGAGGGCTGGTTCGAGATCAACTCCACCGACATCGACGCACCGGGCCGGGTCGAGGCCCACATCAACCCCTACATGACGACTTCCGAGCAGGCCGCTGCCCAGGGCAGCACTTGCGCCAAGGAAGACGAAGCCAAACAGGTGGCCGAGGATGCTACAAAAGAAGGAGCTGCCCGCGCAGCTTCCATGCGGTCTAGCGACACAAAACCCTTGAATTTTGTGCCCAACCCTGCCTTGCACGGCCTGGGCAAATACAAGGTGGCACCGCGTGAGCGCTCGGTCATCCGCCTGCCCAGCTACGAGCAGGTCAAGGGCGACCCCATCCTGTACGCCCACGCCAACCGCGTGCTGCACCTGGAAACCAATCCCGGCAATGCGCGCGCCCTGGTGCAGGCGCACGGCGAGGGCGTGACCGCCCGCGACGTGTGGATCACGCCGCCGCCCATCCCGCTGACCACCGCCGAGATGGACATGGTGTTTGACCTGCCCTATGCGCGCGGCCCGCACCCCAGCTATGCCGACGAAAACGGCAGCCACGACCACGCCACCAAGATTCCGGCCTGGGAGATGATCCGCTTCTCGGTCAACATCATGCGCGGCTGCTTTGGCGGCTGCACCTTCTGCTCCATCACCGAGCACGAGGGCCGCATCATCCAGAGCCGCTCCGAAGAATCCATCATCAAAGAGGTGGAAGACATCCGCGACAAGGTCAAAGGCTTCACCGGCACCATTTCCGACCTGGGTGGCCCCACGGCCAACATGTACCGCCTGGGCTGCAAGAGCCCCGAGATTGAGGCGGCCTGTCGCAAGCCCAGCTGCGTTTACCCCGGCATCTGCCAGAACCTGGGCACCAACCACGACCCGCTGATCAAGATCTACCGCCGTGCGCGGGCCTTGAAGGGCATCAAGAAAATACTGATCGGCTCCGGCCTGCGCTACGACCTGGCCGTCAAGAGCCCCGAGTATGTGAAGGAACTGGTGCAGCACCACGTGGGCGGCTACCTGAAGATTGCGCCGGAGCACACCGAGCAGGGCCCGCTGACCAAGATGATGAAGCCCGGCATCGGCAGCTACGACAAGTTCAAACAACTGTTTGAGAAGTTCAGCGCCGAGGCGGGCAAGAAACAGTTCCTGATTCCGTACTTCATCGCCGCCCACCCGGGCACTACCGATGAAGACATGATGAACCTGGCGCTCTGGCTCAAGAAGAACGGCTTCCGTGCCGACCAGGTGCAGACCTTCTACCCGAGCCCCATGGCCACCGCCACGGCCATGTACCACTCCGGGCGCAACACCCTCAAGCGCGTGCACCGCACGGCGCAGAGCGATGAAGAGACGGTGGACATCGTGCGCGGCGAGAAGCGCCGCCGCCTGCACAAGGCCTTTTTGCGCTACCACGACCCCAACAACTGGCCGCTGTTGCGCGAAGCTTTGAAGACCATGGGCCGTGCCGATCTGGTGGGCAATGGCAAACACCACCTGATCCCCACCTTCCAGCCGCTCACCGATGGCACCTACCAGAGTGCGCGCAAAAAGAATTCGACCTCCGCGCCCACCAAGGCAGCGGCGCCCGTCAAGGGCCGCATGCTGACCCAACACACGGGGCTGCCGCCGCGTGTCACCGGAGCTGCCAAGCCCGGCCCGAAGCCACTGCGCAAAGGGCGCTAGTTTTTTTGGTGAAATAGGGCGCCAGCCCTTGTAGTTTGTGCGAAACAAGCTATTGAATTAATAGCGCTTCAGGCGGTGAATACCTGCGGCTCGGCGTCCAGGCTGTAGCGCGTGTAGGCACGTTTCACGGCGAGCAGGGGCATCAGTCCATCTCGCGCACGGCAGGGGCCAGCCACGTCACACCTATGCCAGAATGCCTCTACAAAACATGCACTTGGCGGCAACAAGGGCGGCGCGCACCATGAATATTCAGCCACGTTATTCCTCGGTTTTGCGATCTAAATCACGTTAACCGTTATCAATTTATGCGCCGCGTTGCGTTCACACAAAAGAAACTCCGGGGAGTAACGCGCCGGCTGCGCTCCCTTGCCAAGTGGCCAAGCTCGTTCGAAGGTTCGTTCCCTGCAGGCTTGAGCCCCGCTGATGGGTTTGCGAACTACAAGCTCCCGGTCCACGAAAGCCTCGTTGACGGAAAGAGCGCAACGGCCGCACAGCGCCGGGCCGCGGCGCAGAGCCTTGTGGACGCGTGCGCCCAACTCATAGCTGCGAAGCCGCCCGCGGCGGCAAATTTTCGAGTTGTGGCGACAGTTAGTCTGCCAAAGATGTTTCCGAGTGAGGTGTGCATCTACTCTGATGAGCGGTACTTTCAAGAGATGGTTCAGATCGGGCAGTCTCGGCATGGCGCGACGAAGAGGATCGAGGGCCGTAGCCTAGCTAATGAATGGGGATTGGTGATGCCGGCTTCCATGCGGGAGTTTGGACTCGAATACAACAACTTGGCGACGCCCGATCCCGAGGACCGGCGCGCCGGCGAGTATTGGTTCTTTGGGGAGGTCGAGGGGTGAAGATGGCGAACAAGTTAATCAACACGAACATTCTCGCGGCGGGCTGCGCCCGCCTATGGCCCGTCGATCATTTCCGACGCTAGGTATCACAAAGAACAATATGTCCCCAAATTTCCAAGTTCGTCTAACCCAGCGCAATGACTTCAACCATTGGCGGCCACTGTGGGATGGCTATAACGCCTTCTACGGGCGCACGGGCGAAACGGCACTGGCCGAAAGCATCACGCTGACCACCTGGGAGCGGTTCTTCAATCCCATCGAGCCGGTGTTTGCCCTCGTTGCGGTGCGTGACGGGGTGTTGGTCGGCATAGCCCACTACCTGTTCCACCGCAGCACCACACGGGTCGAGCCGGTTTGCTATATGCAGGATCTCTTTACCGCTCCGCAGCAGCGCGGCCAAGGCGTTGGCAAAGCCCTCATCCTGGCGGTCTACGAACAGGCCAAGTTGGCTGGCGCGTCCCGGGTCTATTGGCAAACGCAAGTCTCCAATGAGGCGGGCCGTGCGCTGTACGACCAGGTGGCCCGGCATCTCGGGTTCATCGTCTACAGCCATGAAATCGCAGGCCATGGCTAGTCTTAGCGTTTGCCGCTCAGGCCCACCGCTCTAGTGCCTTGACCACGCGGCCATATGAAACCGGCAGCAGGCGCTGCAGGTAGTACAGAAACCAGGCCTTGTTGCCGTAAATCACGCGCTTCTTGCCCCGCGCCACGCCTGAAAGGATGGTGCGGGCCATGTTTTCGGGCGGCGTGGTCAGCAGTTTGTCGGCCATGCCGGTGATCTTGCGTTCCACCTCCGTGGCATTGGCAGAGAAGCGCGCCGTGTGCGCAATCTCGGTCTGGATGCCACCGGGGTGCACCGAGGTGGCGCGCACGCCCGTGCCTTCGAGCTCTTGCCACAGGCATTCGGTCCAGCCGCGCACACCAAATTTGCTGACGTTGTAGGCCCCTTGACCGGGGAACGATGCAAACCCGAAAACGCTGGAGATATTCACGATATGGCCCTCACGCTGCGCCAGCAGCAGGGGCAAAAACGCCTTGGTGCCGTAGATCACGCCCCACAGGTTGATGCCCAGTTGCCATTCGATTTCTTCGATGGTGCTGTGTTCAATCGTGCCGGCCAGTGACACGCCTGCGTTGTTGAAAACAAAGTGGGTGGTACCGAAATCCCGCTGCACCGCGTCTGCATGGGCAAAGACGGCCTCGCGTTGGGAGACATCCACGCGGTAGGTCTTGACCGTGGCGCCGGAAGGCAGCAGCGCCAGGGTTTGCGCCAGGCCCGACTCGTTCACATCCGAGAGGGCCAACTGGGCGCCGGCCTGGGCCAATTGGATCGCCAGATGACGGCCTATGCCGCTACCGGCACCGGTGACCACGGCGACTTTGCGGGAGAAGGGTGTCAGGGGCATGGGCGCTTTCAGGTGGGGTGGCGGGAAGGGTGCTTCATTTTGCTATCAAAAAGGAAGCTGCTTGCGCAATACCTGCAAGGGCTGGCGCCTGATTTCATCTGAAATTCAGGCTAGCAAGGGCAACCACTGCTGGCACCAGGCAATGGCATCGGTCTCGGGGTGCGTGGTTTCTTGCGCGTCGAGCACACAGATGTCGCCCACACGCTGCGCGCCCAGGTCCTGCAGGCGCTCGTCAAAGCGTTTGGCGCCGCCGTAAAAGCTGTCTCCATAGCTGCTGTCGCCCAGCGCGATCACGCCGTAGCGCACATGGCCCAGGTATTTGGCCTGGGCATCAAGCGCGTGGTACAGGGCCTGGGCGTTGTCGGGCACATCACCGTTGCCGGTGGTGGAGGTGCAGATCAGGTACACGCCGGGTGGGTCGAATACCGAGATGCCGAGGCCGTCCATCGGTCGGACGTCGATCGTGGCGTGCAGGTCTTGGGCCGCCATCTGGAGCGCGTGCGCAACCAGGCTGGCGTTGCCGTGGACCGTGCCGACAAGGAGGGTGATGTGCATGGAAACAGTGTCGAGAAAGGGGTTTTGGAGCGTGCGCCCGATGATAATGGTGCTCCTTGAACCGAACAGGCGGCCCTGTGAGCAACGACCAGCTAGGCTTTGAATTTCTGCCCGACCTTCCCACTCTCCCGGCGCCCCCGAAAAAGAAGGCCGCACGCAGCAAACTTGCTGTGCCCGTGCCCATAACCCACGTGCCGCAGACAGCGGCCGCTCCCGGCGCCAGCGCCGATCCCGAAGCCATGGCCCGTGTGCTGGAGGCCCACCCCGACTACCGCGTGCAGCGCCGCCTGCGGCCGCGCCTGCTGTGGCCCGATGCCGGCGCGCAGGCCGTGACCCGCGTGCTGGTGCTCGACACCGAAACCACCGGTCTGGACCAGGCCAAGGAACGCATCATCGAACTGGCGCTCTTACGCGTGGATGTGGACAACGCCACTGGACTGCCGGTGGGCGAGGTGCAGGTGTATGACGGGCTGGAAGACCCGGGCAAGGCCATTCCCAAAGAGGTCGTGGCCATCACCGGCATCACAGACGCCGATGTGCGCGGCCAGGCGCTGGACGAGACCCGCGTGCAGGCCCTGCTGGACGGCGTGGACCTGGTGATTGCCCACAACGCCGGCTTCGACCGGCCCTTTGTGGAAAGCCGCCTGCCAGCCTTCGCCCAGGTGGCCTGGGCCTGCTCGTTTGCAGACATCGACTGGAAAGCCCAGGGCCAGCAGTCCGCCAAGCTGGAAAGCCTGGCCCAGGCCCATGGCTGGTTTTACGACGCCCACCGTGCCGAGATGGACTGCCATGCGCTGCTGGCCGTGCTGGCCCAGCCCTTGCCGCAAGTGCCCGGTACCGGTTTGGCCCGCTTATTGCAAGCGGCGTTGCAGCCCAGCTACCGCCTGAGCGCGACCAACGCCCCGTTTGAGGCCAAGGACAAGCTCAAGGCACGCGGCTACCGCTGGAACGGGGACCAGCGCGTCTGGCAGACCCGCCTGGGAGACGATGCCGCGCTGCAGGCCGAGTACGCCTGGCTGCGCGAGCAGGTCTACGGCCAACGCCATGCGGCGGTGCAGGTGGAAAAACTGGATGCCCGCACCAAGTATTCGGCGCGGGGTGGGGTGGTGACACACCAGCAGTTGTAGGTGACGTTCCCTATCAAGCCCTAGGGTAACTCCGGGGCGCGGGGTAGGTAAATCGGGCCGTGCGCGGCATAGTATGTAGATTCGTGTCTTGCAAAGACCTAGGAGTAAAACGGTGATATCTGAATTGACGGGCAGTGCGGTGCGTGCTGCAGGTTTGGGCGCCCTGATGAAGGGTGTGGGCAAGGTCACCCGCTTCATTCCCTTCCCCCAACCAACCCTGTTGGTGGGCCCCGGCTCCAGCGGCAGGCTGGGGCAGGCGATTGCAGGCATGGGGCACCGCAAGATTCTCATCGTCACCGACAACGTGATTTCCAAACTGGGCCTGCTGCAGTCCATGACCGATGCGCTGAGCGCCGGTGGTGCCGACTTTGTGGTGTTTGACGAGATCACGCCTGACGCGCCCATCCCGCTGATCGAGCGCGGCATTGCCTTCTTTGAAGAACACGACTGCGACGCCATCGTGGCGTTTGGTGGTGGCTCTTCGATGGATGCGTCCAAAGCCATTGCACTGGCCGTGGCCAACCCCAAGCCCCTGCGCAAGCTGGCCGGCTACTTCAAAGGCCTGCGCAACCCTATCAAGATTTACGCTGTGCCGACGACGGCCGGCACGGGCTCCGAAGTCACCGTCGCGGCCGTCATCTCGGACCCCGAGCGCGGCAAAAAACTGGTGATTGTGGACCCGCGCCTGGTGCCCAAGATGGCCGCGCTAGACCCGGTGCTCATGACCGGTCTGCCGCCCCACATCACGGCCGCCACCGGCATCGATGCGCTGACCCATGCCGTGGAGGCATTCGTCGGTAACTGGACGACGCCGTACTCCGATGGCATGGCGCTGTCGGCCGTGGGCCTGATTTTTGACAACCTGCGCACCTGCTACACCGATGGCAAGAACGTCACGGCGCGCGAAAAAATGGCGCTGGCCTCCACCTACGCCGGCTTTGCCTTCACGCGTGCCAACGTGGGCTATGTGCATGCCATTGCCCACCAGTTCGGTGGCAAGTACCACACGCCGCATGGCCTGGCCAACGCCATCATGCTGCCGCTGGTGCTCAAGTTTTCGGCCCCGGCCATCACCGAACGCCTGGCCCTGCTGGCCGTGCGCGCCAAGGTGGGCACGGAGGGCGAGCCTGCCGAAGAACTGGCGCAGAAGTTTCTGGATGCCGTGGACGCACTGAACCGCGACCTGGGCATTCCCACCACGCTGGCAGCCTTGCAAGAGGCCGATATTCCGGAATTGGCCAAAGCCGCCTGCCATGAGGCCCATACCAACTACCCGGTGCCGCGCTACATGACGCAGGCAGAGTGCGAAGACCTGATCCGCCAGGCCCTGCCGGCTGCGCAAGCCGTCCCGGCAGCACCGGCCAAGCGCAAGAAGAAAACCGCCTAAGGCCAGACCCGGCCGTTGAAGAATTGACATAGAGGAGCGATGCGATGAAAAAAGTAGTGAGCGTGACCCTGGGCTCTTCCAAGCAGGATTTCGAGTTCAAGACCAAATTCCTGGGCCAGCAGTTTTCAGTCAGCCGCCTGGGTGCCGACATGGACACCGGCAAGGCGTGGGAGCTGATGCGCCGCCAGCAGGCCACGGCGGACGCCATCGGTCTGGGCGAGATCAGCGACCACTACCAGGTGGGCCTGCGCACCATCGAGAACAAGGAAACCAAGCGTCTGACCAATGTGGTCACGCGCGTGCCCGTCACCACCGGCGCCACGCTGCGCCGCCTGTTGCAGGTGCGCGCTGTGCGTCATGTGCAAAAGGAACTAGGCAGCTATTTCAACAACAATATCGTGCTGTTCCTCTCGGGCATGCGCAACTACGACATGGCTGTGGCCATGTCCGACTACACCAAGAACCTGAGCTTTGCCGACGCGATTTTCCAGACCGGCGCGCCGGCCTTGCTGGGCTCGCTGGAACAACTGGAGCTGTTTGCCAAGGGCAGCAAGCTGGTGCTGAGCAACACGCCCGGCCAGGTGCTGGAGTCCTCACTGGCCAATTTCAAGAAAAAGCGCGTGGCTGCGGCCGTGGCCAAGTCGCACGTGGTGGTGGGCACCTTTGGTGAAATCCAGGCCGTCACTGCCAACGGCAACCTTGAAGGCAAGACCCTAATCACCTCGGCAGTGGACGACGAGCGCCTGGCCTTCTTCAAGAAGCACAAGGCCAATCTGGTGATCGACGTGTCGCCCAAGCTGTTTGATGAAGTGGTGGGCATCAACACCATCGAAGCCATGATCTTGGCCGCACTGGAGAAGGCGCCCGAGGAAGTGTCGGACGACGACTTTGAGGAAATCCTCGACGAGCTCAACATCACGCCGCGTCTGCTGCACCCCACGGGCAAGTTCCGCAACATCCGCCGCTTTGCGTTTGTGATCCACCCGCTGAGCCAGGACTTCATCCGCAAGGGTTTCCCCATCCCAAAGAATACGCCCAAGTTCGTCATGGACCGCGTGGAGACGCTGGCCGCGCACATGCCACCCATGGTCTATTGCAAGATGGAAAACATCATCTCGCCCACCGGTGCCGAGGCTGAAGGCTGGCTCATTTCCGTGGGCGGCACGCCGCGCGAGATGCTGGCGCGCAGCCCCGAGTTCACCTACCGCCGCCTGCTGCACGCGTCGCGCATTGCCGAGAAACTGGGCGCGCAAATCATGGGCCTGGGCGCCTTCACCAAGGTGGTGGGCGACGCCGGCATTACCGTGGCACGCCGTTCATCGCTTCCCATCACCACCGGTAACAGCTACTCCGCATCGGGCGCGCTGTGGGCTGCGGCGGACGCCATGCGCCGCATGGGCCTGGTCAAGCTGGAAAAGGGTAACAAGAAAGTGCCCGCCAAGACCATGGTGATTGGCGCGACGGGCTCCATCGGCTCCGTCAGCGCGCGCCTGCTGGCCATGGCCTTTGAAGAAGTGGTGATTGCCGTGCGCGACCTGAAGAAGCTCGAAGAGCCCAGGGCATCCATCCTGCTGGCCACGCCCGACGCCAAGGTCACCTGCTCGATTGACTACGACAGCCTGCTCGGTGACATGGACATGATCGTCACCTCTACCTCGGGTGCCGGCAAGAAGATTCTGGACATCACCAAGGTCAAGCCCGGCTGCGTCATCACCGACGTGGCCCGCCCGCTGGACCTGCCACCCGAAGAAGTGGCCAAGCGCCCCGACGTGCTGGTGATCGAATCCGGCGAGATCGAACTGCCCACCAAGGTCAAGGGCATGAAAACCATCGGCCTGCCGCCCAATGTGATCTACGCCTGCCTGGCCGAAACCATCGTGCTGGCGCTGGAAGGCCGCTTTGAGGTGTTCACCATCGGCCGCGACACCGAGTGGGAAAAGGTCAAGGAAATCTACAAGCTGGGCTTGCGCCACGGCATGAAGCTGTCGGCCATCTCCGGCGTCAACGGTGTCTTCAGCGACGAAGCCATCGCCAAGGTGGTGAGCCTGGCCAAGAAGGCACGCCTGACCTGGAACGGCAGTAGCGTGGCACCTGCCACCCAACCCAAGGCCGCTGCCAAGCCCAAGGTGACCGCCAAGGCGGCACCCAAGAAAGCTGCGGCTGCCAAGCCAGCGCCTGTGGCCAAGAAGGCGGCGAAGGTGGTTGCAGTGAAGAAGGCTCCTGCGAAAAAGACCGCTGCCAAAAAGGTGCCGGCGAAGAAAGCTCCAGTGGCGACTACGGCTCGGAAGAAGATCGCGGCTTGAGTCTGATCGGCCACGCTAGGGCGCAATCAGGGCTGGCTTATTGCCAGCCCTTTTTTTGTGACAACAGCTAGACGGAGCCGACGCCCTGTGTGCGTGGGCGGGCGCAACCATCTGCTGTCCACACGGGAATCATTTCATATTCAGTCTCTGCACCATGAGGGCGCCAAGCTTGCCGACGGTAAACAGTCGGCATAATCGCAGTGCCGAGTCAGCGACGGTTCGTGGCATTTTGTCCACTGAACAAAACAGCATTTGATGTGGGAGAGGTGTGTTTGCGTGACAACATCAATTTACACAGACCGTACGTTCAATTCGAATCAAGAGTATCGAGCGCGAAGACTTTTGACAATCAGCTTGTGGCTGATTGCCGTTCTAGCGGGCAGCTGGGCGGCAGGAATTTACTTCCTCGTACATGGCGAAAACACAGGTGTTGCAGTCGCTTTCAATGCAGTCATCTCCGCCTTGTCCTTTGCGGCTCTATTTTTCAACCGGCGGATACCACTTCGAGCGCTATCGCATTCGGTGTTTACGGGTCTTTTTTTCTACATTTGGTTCCTTCAGCTCAAGGTTGAGGGGTTATCGAATGCAAGGCCTGCGTCGGCCAATTTATGGTTTCTTGTGTTGGCGGTGGGCGCCGTGTTGATTTTTTATCGAGAGAAGCGCATTGTTTTGATGGGATACATAGCGCTGTTGTTCACATCTTTTGCAGTTTGCTCATTTGGTGGCTTTGAATCCTTGCCAGTGATTTTGCTCGGCCATCGGGAATGGTTGATGGCACACGGCATTACCTTGGTGTCAGTTTTCTTCGCATTAACTCTGCTGACCCAGGCCTGGGACAAAGAGATACGTGATGCTGAAGGAAATTTGGTAATTGCGAACAACAAGATGGAAGAGTTGCTCGTCAATATGCTGCCGCAAACCATCAGTGATCGATTACGCCGTGATGGAAAAACATTTGCAGACGGCATTTCCGATTGCAGTGTGATGTTTGTCGACATTGTCGGCTTTACAAAAATTTCATCCACTATGCCCCCGGATGAATTGGTGAAATATCTGGACGAAATATTTTCCAGTTTTGATGAACTCACCTCCGCTGCTGGTTTGGAAAAGATAAAGACCATCGGTGATTCTTATATGGTGGCCGCGGGTATTCCTGATCCCAGAGCGGACCACGCACAAGCGCTGGTAAAGCTGGCCATGGAGATGCAAGCAGTTATACGAAGGTATGGATTGCACGTGCGCTGCGGAATCAACTCAGGCAGCGTGGTTGCCGGAGTGATTGGCAGAAAAAAATTCATTTACGATTTGTGGGGTGATACGGTCAATGTTGCATCCCGCATGGAGTCACAGGGCGTAACTGATGAAATTCAGGTGACTGAGGCGACAGCTGATTTGATCAAGGAGCAGTTCGATTTGACCCCTAGGGACGCTATCGAAATAAAGGGCAAGGGCTTGATGCCCGTATTTCTGGTTTCCGGAGTCGCTTTTCGTTCAGAGGGCAATTGAAGCTGAATCTTTTCACTACTCCTAGGGTGACTTGATTTGTCGTTTGCCCCATGTAAAAAATCAGATACCTGGGGGCCAAAACTGGTTCATCGCCTCTTTCCAGTCCCTGTTGGCACTGCCCCCATCGGCGATGATGCTTTGCATGGCCAGCCAGATCAGTTGGCTGGCCGCATCGTCCGAAGGGTTGGCGCTGCTGGGCATCTTGGTAACGGTGTCTGGTGTGTAGTTGGCTCGAAAATAGATGCAAAATGTGCCTCTAGCCCCCGTGGAACATGAGCAGCAAGCTACTAATTCGATAGCAAAATGAACGTCTTCAACACCGCTCCGTCGGTCTCCTTGCTTGGCAAGCACCTGACACCTGCGGTGTGGGACGCGTTGAAGGACGTGACCACACGTTCCGGGGTCACGCTGCAAGACTGCATCCGCTCTGGCCTGGTTGCCGATGACAGTGTGATCGGCGTCTATGCCGGTGACGAAGAATCTTTCGAAACATTTGGCCTGTTGTTTGAGCCACTGATCCGGGAGTTGTATCCCGACTTTCTTGGCTGGAGCCCGCAGCCCACGGAAAGTGCACAGACTCCGTGGACCTTTGACAACCTGGACCCCACAGGTGCCTACATCCATTCGACCCGGATCAGGTTGGCTCGCAATCTGCGCGGCTACCGTCTGATGCCCGCGATTACAACGCCGGAGCTGCTGGCCGTGGAGCAACGGGCGCAGGATGCCTTTGCCATGCTGCCTGCAGACTTGGCCGGCCACTATTGCTCGGTGCCAGCGCTGGAGATGGACGCCGCCAGCGCCACATCTGTTCCCAATGCTGTCCATATACACGCGCCTGGCTTTGATGGGAGAGACCGCTTCCAGCGCGCGGCGGGTATCACCCGGTCATGGCCCGAGGGGAGAGGGGTTTTTCTGAATAGGGAGCACTCCCTGCAGGTGTGGGTGAATGAAGAGGACCACCTGCGGCTGATCTCCATCGAGCCAGGAGGGGATATGGCGGCAGCGTATGCGCGCTTGCAGCGCGCCCACACGGTGCTGGAGCGCAGCTTGCCATTCCAGTATTCACCGCGTTATGGCTACCTGACCGCATGCCCTTCCAACCTTGGCACCGGGCTGCGGGCCGGCTTTCGGATGCATCTGCCACTGGCGCGCCAGAGCGAGAAATTCCGCGCGATTTGCGATGCGCATGGCATGGAGGTGCGCAGCCCGGCGGGAGAAGGGGCCATGGTCTGGGGGGCGTCGTCGCACGCTCTGTGTGATATCTCTAACCGAGGGCAACCTGGCGTGACAGCCGTCCAGAGCATGGAGGGGCTGCTGCGCGGTGCCACCGAGCTCATCGCGCTGGAAAGATCTCTGGCACTCTAGTGCCCCATGCCCTGCGTCAGAGACAGGGTTTTTGCCGCCTCCCGCAGATGCTCGCGCACGTCGACCAACTCGGGGCCCACGTGGCGGTCGATGCGGCGGATGTAGGGGCAGGTGAGGGTGGCCAGTGCCGTGTTGTCGGGCCCGAGGATGGGGAAGGAAATGTCCACCACGCCGAAGGACTGGGCCGAGTCCCGCTCAAGGTAGCCCTGCTGGCGGATGGCGGCCAGCGTTTCCTGCAATTTCTTTTCCGTGATGGGTACTTCGCCGTCCAGCGGTGTGTGCTCGGCCAGCATGCGCCGGTAGCTGCCTTCGTCGGCGTAGGCCAGCAGCAGGTGGCCCGAGGCGGTGTCCAGCAGGCCCACGCGCGCACCACGCTGCACCGAAAAGCTCCAGCCACGCGGGCTGTTGATTTGCGCACTGATGAGCACGTTGCCGCGGTCGTACACACCCATGTGGCAGGACTGTTCTGCCTTGCGGGCAAAGTCGTCCATGATGGGCAGCGCCTGGTTGATCAGACGGCTCAGCGGTGGGTGCATGTTGGCCAGCGCAAACAGCTTGAGGCTGAGCGCATAGCGGTCGCCCGACGGATTGCGCATGACGTACTGGCGCGCCACCAGGCGCTCCAGCATGCGGTAGATCTCGCTGGCGCTGCGGTCCATTTCCTTGACGATCTCGGCACGCGTGAGGCCGTGCGGCTGGGTGGCCAGCAATTCCAGAATGTCCAGGCCCTTGTCCAGCGCGGGGGCGCGGTAACGGTCATCGGCGGGCAGGCTGTCTTGGGGTTCTTCCGCCTTGGGGCGGCGGCCGCGGGGCTTGGGTTCTTGCGTAGTCATGGGTGGGCGCATTGTTGTGGATTTTTATGACTGGGCAGTATTGCGGAGGTAGCGGACTAGGGTAAGTACCGAGCGTTCCGGTCACAAATCTTTCTATGATTTGGCTTCATACATGAATTATTTATTCATATTTGAATTATTAAACCGGAGTCTGCAGCATGGGTCAAGGGCGATTGCAAGGTAAAACAGTGCTCATCACGGCGGCGGCGCAGGGCATTGGTCGGGCCAGTGCGCTGGCCTGCGCAGCCGAGGGCGCACGCGTGATTGCAACCGACATCAACCAGACGTTTCTGGACAGCATGGCCGCAGAGCACAGCAACATCCAGGTAGAGCTGCTGGACGTGCGCAACGACGCGGCGGTGGCCGCACTGGCCGCTCGCACGCCTGCGCTGGACACGCTGTTCAACTGCGCCGGCATGGTGGCCAATGGCAGCGTGCTGGAATGCACGGAAGCCGATTGGGACCTGAGTTTCGATTTGAATGTGAAAAGCATGTTCCGCATGACGCGTGCCTTTCTGCCCGCCATGCTGGCCAAGGCAGAGGCACAAGGTGGCAGCGCGTCCATCATCAACATGGCGTCCATGGCGTCCAGCATCAAGGGCTTTGCCAACCGCTGTGCCTATGGTGCGACCAAAGCGGCGGTCATTGGCCTGACCAAATCACTGGCGGCCGACTACGTGAAAGCCGGCCTGCGTGCCAATGCGCTGTGCCCCGGCACGGTGGACACACCCTCGCTGCGCGGGCGCATTGCCAGCGCGGCCGACCCAGTGCAGGCCGAGAAGGATTTCATTGCGCGCCAGCCCATGTGGCGCCTGGCCACGGTGGACGACATCACGCCCATGGTGGTGTACCTGGCCAGCGACGAGTCGCGTTTTGTCACCGGGCAGACCTTGCTGGTGGACGGCGGCGTCACCATTTGAACACCGCTGCAAACAAGGTCCTGCCGTGATACCCCTGGTTGCCGTCCAAAACCTCAGCAAGTCATTCCCCGGCGTGAAGGCGCTGGATGGTGTGCGCTTTGATCTGATGCCGGGCGAGGTGCATGCCCTGATGGGGGAGAACGGCGCAGGCAAGTCCACGCTGATGAAAATCCTGGCCGGCGTCTACCGCAAGGACAGCGGGGAGGTGCTGCTGGACGGCAGGGCGGTGGAGATTGACAGTCCGGCGCACGCGCAGTCCTTGGCTATCGGCATCATCCACCAGGAACTGCACCTGATGGGGCATCTGACGGCCGCACAAAACATCTACCTGGGCCGCGAGCCGCGCAAGGCTGCGGGCCTGCTGCTGGACGAAGAACAGCTCAACCGCGACGCAAAGGCCTTGTTTGACCGCATGCGCCTGGTGCTGTCACCCACCACGCTGATTGGCGAACTGACCGTGGCGCGCCAGCAGATGGTGGAAATTGCCAAGGCGCTGTCGCACAAATCACGTGTGCTGATCATGGACGAGCCCACAGCCGCGCTGAACAATGCCGAGATTGAAGACCTGTTCCGCATCATCCGCCAGCTCAAAAGCGAAGGCGTGGGCATCGTCTACATCTCGCACAAGATGGACGAGATCCAGCGCATTGCCGACCGCATCACCGTGATGCGCGATGGCGCCTACATCGCCACCGTGCCGGCCACCACGCAGATGCCAGAGGTGATTGCCATGATGGTGGGGCGCAAGCTGGAGCAGGACGAGAAGACAATTCCAGACACCTCTGCCAACGAGGTGCTGCTGGATGTGCGCGGCCTGAACCGGGGGCGCGTGATCCGCGATGTGAGCTTTAACGTGCGTCGTGGAGAGATTCTGGGCTTTGCCGGGCTCATGGGCGCAGGCCGTACCGAGGTGGCGCGCGCCGTGTTTGGTGCGGACCCAGTGGAGTCGGGCGAAGTGCGGGTGCGCGGGCAGCGTATCCGGCTCACCTCGCCACAGGATGCGGTGCAGGCTGGCATTGGCTATTTGTCCGAAGACCGCAAACACTTCGGCTTGGCCACGGGCATGGATGTGGAGTCCAACATCACGCTGCCCAGTCTCAAGCGCTGGCTGAAATGGGGCCTGTTTTTGAACCGTCCGGCTATCCACGCCATCTCGCAGCAGATGGTGGAAAGGCTGCGCATCAAGACCCCATCACTCACGCAAACCGCCAAGCTGCTGTCGGGTGGGAACCAGCAGAAGGTGGTGATCGCCAAGTGGCTGGTGCAGGACTGCGAGGTGCTGATTTTTGACGAGCCCACGCGTGGCATCGATGTGGGTGCCAAGAGCGAAATCTACAAGCTGCTCAACGACCTGGCCGCCCAGGGCCGCGCGATTGTAGTGATCTCCAGCGAGCTGCCCGAAGTGCTGCAACTGAGCCACCGCGTGCTGGTGATGTGCGAAGGCCGCATCACCGGCGAGGTGCGCGGCGACGAGGCCACGCAGCAAAACCTCATGGCCCTGGCCACGCAGCGTGAGTTCGTTGTAGCTATGCACTGATATTTATGAAAACACCAAGGTCATCCATCCTCATGTCCGAACCTCTTCCTCCCTCCAGGCTCGCGCGCCTCTCTGGTGGCCAGGCCAAGCAAAAGCTGCTGGCCTTTGCCAGCCTCATCGCGCTGATCGCGGTGTTCACCGCGCTCAAGCCCGATGCCTTCATGACGCAGGACAACATCATCGGCATCCTGCAGTCGACCACCGTGATTGGTGTGCTGGCCATTGCCAGCACCTTCATCATCATCACCTCGGGCATAGATCTGTCGGTGGGTGTACTGATGACCTTCTGCGCCGTGATGGCGGGGGTGTTCCTGGTGAACATCGGCATGCCGCTGCCGCTCGGCATCCTGTGTGCGTTGGCCATGGGCGCGCTGTCGGGCTGCATTTCGGGTCTGGCGATCACCAAGCTCAAGGTGCCGCCCTTTATCGCGACGCTGGGCATGATGATGTTGCTCAAGGGGGCCTCGCTGATCATCACCCACACCCGCCCGATTTACTTCAACGACGTGGAAGGCTTCGACCAGATCGCGCTGGGCTCCTGGATTGGTGATCTGATTCCCGGCCTGCCCATCCCCAACGGCGTGCTCATCATGTTCGGGGTGGCGGCACTGTGTGCGGTGGTGCTCAACAAGACCGTGCTGGGGCGTTACACCTTTGCGTTGGGCAGCAATGAGGAGGCGGTGCGCCTGTCGGGTGTGAATGTGGACCGCTGGAAGGTCATCATCTACACCTTCAGCGGCAGTATCTGCGGCATTGCCGGCTTGCTGATTGCCTCGCGCCTGAACTCGGCACAGCCGGCGCTGGGGCAGGGCTATGAGCTCGATGCCATTGCCGCCGTGGTGATTGGCGGTACGTCATTGAGCGGCGGTGTGGGCACCATTCTGGGCACCATCATCGGCGCCTTCATCATGAGTGTGTTGATCAACGGCCTACGCATCATGTCGGTCGCCCAGGAGTGGCAGATGGTGCTCACCGGTCTCATCATCATTTTGGCGGTCTACACCGACAACCTGCGCCGCAACAAAAAATAAGGAGACCGCACTACGCCCCATGCCACGACGCTTTGTTTTGCTTTTTCCCCGTGATTCCATGTGACATAGATTTTTCAACAGGAGATAACCCATGAACGCAAAGAGAAAACTGCTGGCCTTGACGGCTGGTCTGGCTTTGGCAGGTTTTGCCAGCATCGCATCCGCCCAGGAAATCTACATTCCGCTGATCTCCAAGGGCTTCCAGCACCAGTTCTGGCAAGCGGTGAAGCAGGGCGCGGACCAGGCAGCCAAAGATTACAAGGTGAAAGTGACGTTTGAAGGGCCGGAGACGGAGCAGCAGGTGGACAAACAGATCGACATGCTGTCGGCCGCACTGGCCAAGAAGCCCGCGGCCATCGGCCTGGCCGCGCTGGACAGCAAGGCGGCCATTCCGCTGCTGAAAAAGGCCCAGGCCGCCAAGATCCCCGTCATCGCGTTTGACTCGGGTGTGGACAGCGACATCGTGCTGACCACGGCACAAACCGACAGCAAGGCGGCGGCTGCGCTGGCCGCCGACAAGATGGCCGAGAAGATTGGTGGCGAAGGCGAAGTCGCGGTGATCGGCCACGACCAGACTAGCACCACGGGCACCGACCGCCGCGATGGATTCGTGAACCAGATCAAGGCCAAGTACCCCAAGATCAAATTGGTGGATATCCAGTACGGCGGTGGCGACCACCTCAAGTCGGCTGAAATCGCCAAGACGCTGGTGCAAGCCCACCCCAAACTCAAGGGCATCTTCGGTACCAACGAAGGCTCGGCCATTGGCGCGGGCAAGGGCCTGAAAGAAGCCAAGAAAGCCGGTGTGGTCATCATTGGCTTTGACTCGGGCAAGGCGCAGAAGGACATGATCAACGACGGCACCATTGCCGGCGCGATCACGCAAAACCCGGTGGGCATTGGCTACAAGACCGTGGAAGCCGCCGTGAAGGCCTTGAAGGGCGAGAAGCTGCCCAAGATCATCGACACCGGCTTCTACTACTACGACAAGACCAACATGAAGGACGCCAAGATTGCGGCGGTTCTTTACGATTGATGTTTGCCAGGGGCAAGTGCGCTGCGGCTGTGGACGGCGCAGGGCCTTGCCCCGTTGTGTTTTTACTCTGAGGATAAGACTGTGAAATTAGTACGCTACGGATTGCCTGGTCAGGAGAAGCCCGGTGTGTTGGATGCCCAAGGCCGCGTGCGCGACCTGTCGGGCCAGATTGTCGATGTGGCCGGTGCCACGCTATTGCCCGAGAGCCTGGCACGTTTGCGTGGCCTGAATATCGACAGCCTGCCCGTGGTGGCCGGCACGCCGCAAAAGGACTTGCGCCTGGGGGCCTGTGTGGGCCAGGTGGGCAAGTTCATTTGCATTGGACTCAATTACTCCGACCACGCGGCCGAGAGCGGCATGCAGGTACCGCCGGAGCCCGTGGTGTTCAACAAATGGACCAGCGCCATCGTCGGCCCGGACGATGCCGTCGAGATTCCGCGCGGCTCGGTCAAGACCGATTGGGAAGTGGAGCTGGGCGTGGTCATCGGCAAAGGCGGGCGCTACATCGAGGAGGCCGACGCGCTCTCGCATGTGGCTGGCTACTGCGTGGTGAACGATGTGTCCGAGCGCGAATACCAACTCGACCGCAGTGGCACCTGGGACAAGGGCAAGGGCTGCGATACCTTTGGTCCGACTGGCCCGTGGCTAGTCACCGCCGATGAAGTGCCCGATCCACAAGCCCTGAAGATGTGGCTGGAGGTAGACGACAAGCGCTATCAAAACGGAAGCACCTCGACCATGGTGTACGGCGTCAAGTTCTTGATTGCTTACCTGAGCCGCTTCATGAGCCTGCAGCCCGGCGACGTGATCTCCACCGGTACGCCGCCTGGCGTGGGCATGGGGCAAAAGCCTCCGGTCTATTTGCGTGCCGGACAAACCATGCACCTGGGTATCGACGGCCTGGGCACCCAAACCCAAAAGACCGTACAGGCCTGATATGACCAAAGTCACCAACATGCGCGTCGTGGACGTGCGCTTCCCCACGTCCCAGCATCTGGATGGCTCGGACGCCATGAACCCGGACCCGGACTATTCCGCGGCCTATGTGATTCTGGAAACCGACCAGCCCGGCCTGGAGGGCCATGGCCTGACCTTCACCATTGGCCGCGGCAACGAAATCTGCTGCGCCGCCATCGAGGCCATGCGCCACCTGGTGGTGGGTTTGGACATGGCGTGGGTGGCCGAGGACATGGGGCGCTTCTGGCGTTACATCACGTCGGACAGCCAATTGCGCTGGATTGGTCCGGACAAGGGCGCCATTCACCTGGCGACCGGTGCCGTGGTCAACGCCGTGTGGGACCTGTGGGCCAAGCAGGAAGGCGTACCGGTGTGGAAACTGGTAGCGCGCATGCGCCCCGAAGAGATCGTCAAGCTCATCGACTTTCGTTACATCACCGACTGCATCACTCCCGAGGAAGCATTGGCCCTGCTGCAAAAGCAGGCCGTGGGTAAAGAGGAGCGTTGGGCCACGCTGGAGCGAGAGGGCTACCCCTGCTACACCACGTCGGCCGGTTGGCTGGGCTACGACGACAACAAGTTGCGCCGCCTGTGCAAGGAGGCGATTGACGCGGGCTTCAACCACGTGAAGATGAAGGTGGGCCGCGACAAGGCCGATGACATTCGCCGCCTGACCATCGCCCGCGAGGTCCTGGGCCCCAACCGCCAGCTCATGATCGACGCCAACCAGGTGTGGGACGTGAAGCAGGCCGTGGAGTGGGTCAATGACCTGGCGTTCTGCAAGCCTTGGTTCATTGAAGAGCCCACCAGCCCGGACGATATCGAAGGTCACCGTGTGATCCGCGAAGGTGTTGCGCCTGTCAAGGTGGCCACCGGTGAGATGTGCCAGAACCGCGTCATCTTCAAGCAGCTCATCATGCGCGGTGCCATTGACGTGGTGCAGATTGACTCCTGCCGGCTGGGCGGCGTGAACGAAATTCTGGCCGTGATGCTGATGGCGGCCAAGTACAACTTGCCGGTGTGCCCACACGCCGGTGGCGTTGGCCTGTGCGAGTACGTGCAGCATCTGTCCATGATCGACTACCTGTGCATTGCCGGCACCCGCGAGGGGCGGGTGATCGAGTTTGTGGACCACTTGCATGAGCATTTTGTGGCCCCTTGTGTCATCAAGAATGCTGCCTACATGCCACCGCAGGCGGCAGGTTTTTCGATCGAGATGAAACCTGAGTCGATCAAGCAGTACACGTTCAAACCCAAATCGGCATGAAGATAGACACCCACCAGCACTACTGGCGCTACCGGGCCGAGGAGTTTCCGTGGATCAGCGAGGCCATGCCCCTGCTGCAGCGGGACTGCCTGCCTTCGGACTGCGCTACGGCCCTACATGCTGCGGGGGTGGACGGCGTAGTGGCCGTGCAGGCGCGTACGCTGGCCGCAGAGACCGATTTTTTGTTGCAGGTAGCCGCACAGAATTCCCAGGTGCTGGGCGTGGTGGGTTGGGCCGACCTGGGCGCGGCTGACCTGGAGCAGCGGCTAGTGCAGTGGGGTGAGCACGCGGCCTTCAAGGGCTTGCGCCACATCCTGCAAGACGAGCCGGATGTGAGCGCCTGGGTCAATGCGCCTGCCATCAATGCAGGCCTGCGTGTGGTGCAAAAGCAGGGGTCGGTCTACGATGTGCTGGTGTTTGACCACCAGTTGCCAAGCGTCATTGAATTCTGTGCGCGCCACGACAAGCACTGGTTGGTGCTGGACCACGTGGGCAAACCCTCAGTGCGCAACTGGACACATAGTGCGGAGAGCTGGCGTAGCGGCATCCGCAAACTAGCGGCGATGCCGCATGTGATGTGCAAACTGTCAGGTGTGGTGACGGAGACGGACTGGACTGGTCACACCGGCGTGACGCCCGACAATGTCAAAATTATCCAGTCCTGTTTCGACGATGCGCTGGAGGCATTTGGGCCGCAGCGGCTGATGTTTGGTTCGGACTGGCCGGTGTGCCAGTTGGCTGCACCGTACGACGCCGTGCATGGTTTGGCGCACCAATGGGCCAGTACCCGGTTGAGCGTGCAGGAGCAGGATGCGTTCTGGAGTGGCAATGCCATTCGCTGCTATGGTCTGCAGGTGCGGGCCCGGGCCGGTTGATTTTTACCGAAGGTTTCCATGGACTTGCATTTGAAAGACAAGGTGGTCATCGTTACCGGTGGTGCCAGCGGTATTGGCGCGGCGATCTCGCTCACGCTGGCGCAAGAGGGGGCAGTGCCGGTGATTTTTGGCAAGAGTCCCATGGCCGAAGACTTTGCGAAGCAGTTGCAGGCGGCGGGTGGCAAGCACTTGTTCATTCAGGTAGAGCTGTCGGACGACGCGGCCTGCCGCACGGCGGTCGCGCAAGTAGTGGCGCAATATGGTCGCATCGATGGCTTGGCCAACAACGCTGGCATCAACGACAACATCGGGCTGGACGCCGGCCGCGACGCCTTTGTAGGCTCGCTGGAGCGCAACCTGATCCATTACTACACCATGGCGCACTACTGCGTGCCGCACCTCAAGGCCGCGCGCGGCGCCATCGTCAACGTGTCGTCCAAAACCGCAGTCACCGGGCAGGGCAACACCAGTGGCTACTGTGCGTCCAAAGGTGCGCAACTGTCACTGACGCGCGAATGGGCCGCAGCGCTCCTGAACGATGGCGTACGCGTGAATGCGGTGATTCCGGCCGAAGTGATGACGCCGTTGTACGCGCGCTGGATCAACAGCTTTGACAACGCCGAGGAAAAGCTCGCAGGCATTACCGCCAAGATTCCGCTGGGCCACCGCATGACTACGTCGGAAGAGATTGCACGCATGTGCGTGTTTCTGCTGTCCGACGCTTCGTCCCACACCACGGGGCAGTGGGTGTTTGTGGACGGAGGCTACACCCATCTGGACCGGGCCCTGTCATGAACGGTGGCACCACCCGTTACGCCTTGGCGTTGGACCTAGTGGATGATGCCCAGCGCATTGCCGACTACGAGAAAGCCCACGAGGTCATCTGGCCCGAGGTGCGCGACCACCTGCGTGCGCAGGGTGTGGTGCAAATGGAGATTTACCGCCTGGGAACGCGCCTGTTCATGGTGATGGAGGTAGACCCTGCGGTCTACAGCGCAGAGGGCATGGCCCAGGCTTCTTTAAGCAACCCGGCCATCGTGCGCTGGGAGGCATTGATGTGGACCTACCAGGCCCCTACGCCCTGGACGCCGGCGGGTGAAAAATGGGTGCCCATGACCAAAATCTTCGACCTGGCCGCACAGTAGCGGTTCACGCCCCGATATTGCATTCGCGCCGTAGCAGGCTCAGCGCATCCTTGAACTGGTAGTCCATGTCGCTGAGCAGTGTGGCCTGGTGGTCTTCCACAAAGTCATTCCACATCTGCAGGTAGTCATCCCGGTAGGCGTCGGGCGCATGGGCATTGATGAATTCTTGCGCCAGTGCGGATTGCAGGCCGCTCTTGCGCAGCTTGCGCACCAGCGCGGTCGCGGCTTTCTCGGTGAGCAGGGTTTTGGGCGTGGAGCCCGCTGCCAGGCATATGAAGAGGGTCAGCAGCGATCCATCGTCGCTGTGACCGCCCGTGGCCTTGTCCCAGGTTTTGGACAGGGTGCGTTCAAAGTGGTCCACCTCGGCCAGGGCATCTTCCACCCAGAAGTAGCGGCCCATGAAGGCGGGTGTCTGGTCCAGCAGCTTGCGTGCAGCCAAGGGGGAGGCGATGATTTTTGGCAGGTCGGCCAGCAGGGTCTGCCGCACCGCGTCCACCGCCCCATGGAACTGCGCTGGAAGCCCCTTGGGCATGGGAATGGCCATGCCGTCCGGCACCGCTGCATATTTTTTGCGCAGCGCTGCGATCAGCTTTTCCAGGGCAACCCAGTCCGGCATCTCGCTACGCTTGTGGGCCAGGGCCAGCAGCGCGGTGCGGATCACCGCCTCGGCGTCCTTGCCGGCTTCTTCGAGTTCGTCGGCATCCATACCCAACTGCGCTGCCAACCACAGGGCGGCATCGGTCATCTGGGCCATTTGGCTGCGCTTGGCCAGTTCGGCCTGGTAGTCGGCCAGGCTGGCCAGCGTCCATTTGGCGAGCAGCGGAATGTGCTCGTCGCGGAAGCCGCCGCGTTCGTTCATGCCGAAGTGGCTGGTCTGCGGCATGGCGATCAGTGCCTTGAGCATGTCCGAGCCGCCTTTGGAACGCGACAGGAAGGAATGGTCGCGCAGGGACTCGGCGGCTTGTTGCAGGTCGCCGTTGCTGCTGTGCGCCAAGTACAGGCTGACCAGATTGACCATACGGTCCTTGGCCAGCTCCAGCTGCGGGCGCAGGAATTCGCTGCCGAAATAGCGCGCAATCTGCACCATGCCCTTGGGCGCGTCGGTGCGGATGGCGTCCAGTTTGGCCGCATTCAGAATACCGTGCTGCACACCGTATTGCAGCACTTTTTCAAAAAATGGCCGCGCATCAAACAGCGCAACCGTGGCCGGGGGCGTGGCGGAGCAGGGGGCCTGCGTGGCGGTCATGGCAGGCCTCAGATGGCCGATTCTTCGTCCGAATCGCGCGCCGCCGGTGTGGCCTGGCCGCGGTCGGTGTCGCCGGTTTCCACCTTGCCGTCGTCTTCCTCGGCCTCTTCGTCCTCCCCCAGGCCCAGGTCGTGGTTGCGGGCCTTGCCGCGCAGTACCAGCAGCATCTCGATAAACAGGTCGGGGCACTGGTAGCGCAGTATCCAGGCCAGCTCCATCCAGTCTTGGTCGGCCACTTCGTCCTGCTCGATGCGTGGGCTGGCGTAGGCATTGGCGTACAGCGCGGTTTCGGAGAGCATCTCGCCGTCGTCCTCGACGGTATCGAAGGTGCCGGTGCGGGCAAAAGCCTCGACGCGGCTCCATTTCTCGGTGAAATAGTCGGCCAGCGCGTCGCTGCCGCCTTCCAGGTCACCAATGGCCGTCAGGAACTCGACCGGGTCAGCGTCTTCACGGAAGATCACCGAGTTCATCATGCCGCGCAGGTGTGTGCGGGTCAGGTCTTTGTACTGCTTCTCGATGACCACGGCGTGCGCAAACATGGAGGGAGTGATCAGCAGGTTGATCACGGATTCCCTGGAGTTGTCGTATTCGCGGATCACCGCCAGGATGTCCTTGGCTGGCATTTGTTCCAGCACCACCAACAGGGCGTGGTCGCCTTCGGCGTCGGCCAGTTCGACCAGGGCGGATTCGGCGCCCACGATGTCGCCGGCGGCGATCAGGCTTTGGGTCTTTTCAATCAGGGCAAGATGGTTCATACGTGTCGTTGCTTAGCAAATCAGTCTTTGCGGTCAAAGCCTTGCTCGACCATCCAGTCGGCGCCGGCTTCTTCCCGGGCACGGGCGTCACTTTCCTCGTCGGAACCGAGGCGATTGCCGTCTCCATCATGGCTGTGGTGGTTTTCATGGTCTGCACCCTCTTTGTCGTCGGCATCGTGGTGTGCGGCGGGACTGTGTTCGATCTTGTGGAACATGTATTCGAGGGCAGCGGCCACCGTGAGGAACCATTCGCCCAGCGGTTGCTTGAGCATCTGCTGCACCAGGGCCTGAGCCCACGGGGCGATCTGCAGCGTGGCGTGCACGTCGTCCCAGGCGGGCAAGTCTTCGGACTCGTGGCTCAGCAGGTGGTTCATCAGTGCCGGCGAGGTGAAGCGGAATGCTTCGTGGAACACCACGGCCACCATCTCGGGGCTGAGTTCGAGCATATGCACCAGAAATTCCATTTCCTGGCGACGCTGCGCGAGGCGCTTTTGCAGGATGTTCACACCCTCCGAATCAAACGTCAGGTCGTCGATCTCAGCCGCGTAGGCTGAACGCAGGTGGCGGAAAAAAGGAGAAATGTTGTTCATGCAGTCAATGCCGGGTGGCGCTCACAGTAGTTTGTCAAAGTAGCCGTTCCATATCTCACGGGCGGTATCCAGCGGGTCATCCAGCAGGTTGCGGCGGCGGTTGTCGTCGTAGGCCTGGCGTTTGTCAGCGTCGGACAGCACGTCGTAGGCCTCCTGCACCTGCCGAAAGCGCGCTGGCGCATCGGCGGCGGCATTGCGGTCGGGGTGGTACTGCGCTGCCTTTTGCCGGAACGCTTTCTTGATATCGACCAATGTGGCATCGCTGCGTAGGCCCAAATGTTCGTAAAGGTCGCTCATGCCGGTACCTGCAAGGATTCGCCCGTGGCATAAAACTGCCCGCCCGCCACATAGTGCAGGGTGCGCAATGCATCGGGTTGGCCGTCAAAATGCCAGCGGCCGGCGCTGAATACCCGTTCGTCCGCGTAAGCGGCGATCACCTCGCCAATGAAGAGGTCGTAAGCAGTCTGGTTGTGCGGCTCTGGAATGACCTGGCACACCAACCAGCCCACACAACCCTGCACCAGCGGCGCTTCGCAGGCATCGGCCTGGAAGGTTTTCACTTGGTGCGTATCAAGCTTGTTAGATACCGTTTTGGCGCTGTCGGTTCCCAGGGCCAGGGTTTGTGCGGCGATGGCGCGCGTGGGCAGATTCAGCGCGAACATACCGCTGGCTTCCACCAGCGCACGCGTGTGAGTTGCTTTGTCGATCACCACCGTGACCTTGGGCGGCGAGAAGTCCAGTGGGCACGACCATGCGGCTGCCATGACATTGACCTGGCCTGCGTGCGCGGACGACACCAGCACGGTGGGGCCGTGGTTCAACAGCCGGTAGGCCTTGTCCAGCGCAACCGGTACGACAAATTCAGGCAGTGCGGTGTTCATGAAATGGTTCGCCCAGGTGGGCCTGTCCCGTGGCAATCAAAAGTAGGGCCGTGCAAGAAAAGGCCATGCACGCCAAGTAAAAAAGCCTGCTATCTTTTAAATAGCAGGCTCTTTTTCCCCGAAGGGCTTTGTTTGGCTCCTCAACCTGGGCTCGAACCAGGGACCTACGGATTAACAGTCCGGCGCTCTACCAACTGAGCTATTGAGGAATGCAGCCTCAGATTATAGCGTAGATTTTTTGGTGTTTTGCGATCACGCCAACTTTTGTGTTTCCACGCCCAACAATTTGTGCAGCTTGGGGCTGGTGGTGGTGTACTGCAGCAGCACTTTCTTCTCGGGCGCGATGATGGGCATGGCACCAAAGGCAGCCAGTGTGGCTTCGTGGAAGCCGCAGAGGATCAGCTTCTTCTTGCCGGGGTAGGTGTTGATGTCGCCCACCGCAAAGATGCCGGGCTCGCTGGTGGAGAACTTTTCGGTGTCTACCTGCAATTGTTTGCGCTCCATGTCCAGGCCCCACTGGGCCACGGGCCCGAGCTTGGGCGACAGGCCCTGCAGCACCAGCAGCATCTCCAGCGGCAGCGTGCGCGTCTGGCCATCGGCGTCGAGGACCTGGATGCCGGTCAGGCGGTCCTGCACGGTTTCCAGGCCCAGCGCCTGGCCGGGCACAAATTGCATGCGGCCTTGCGACACCAGCGCACGGAAACGCTCCACCGTCTGTGCCGCGGCACTGAACGCGTCGCGGCGGTGGACCAGGGTCACGCGCTTGGCTTTGTGGGGATGGCCGTCGGCGTTTGCGGCGCAGAGTTTGAGTGCCCATTCCAGCGCCTCGTCGCCGTCGCCAAAGATCACCACATTGCGGTTGGCGCAAACGGACGCATCGGGCAGGCTGTGCAGCAACTGGGTGCCTTCAAACGCGGCCAGCCCATCGACATGCAAAGTGCGCGGCTGGAAGGCACCGACACCTGCGGCAACAAAAATGGTTTTGGCGAGGAAGCGGGCGGAGCGGGAGGTCTCGACCAGAAAGCGGCCATCGTCCTGTTTTTGCAGCGTGGTGACCACCTGGCCCAGGTGGAAGCGCGCGTTGAAGGGCGCGATCTGGGCCATCAGTTTGTCGACCAGCTCGCGGCCGGTGCTGACGGCAAGGGCCGGGATGTCGTAGATGGGTTTGTCGGCGTACAGCTCGATGCACTGGCCCCCGGGGGTGGGCAAGGCGTCCACCACATGGGCCTGGACCTCCTGCAGGCCGAGCTGGAATACCTGGAACAGGCCTACCGGGCCCGCGCCGATGACCAGGGCATCGGTCTCAATGACGCCAGCAGGCAGTGCCATTGGCGTCGCCTCTCAGCGGATCAGGTGAACCAGCTTGCCGGTCTTGTCTTTCCACTCTTCGGCTTCGGGCAGCGGTGCCTTGCGCTTGGTGATGCTCTTCCAGCTGGAGAGCTTGGCCAATTCCGCATTCAGCTTGGTCATGTGCTGCTGGTCGGCGGGCACGTCTTCTTCGGCGTAGATGGCGTTGACCGGGCACTCGGGGATGCAGACCGCACAGTCAATGCACTCATCGGGGTCGATGGTGAGGAAGTTGGGGCCTTCGCGGAAGCAGTCCACGGGGCAGACGTCGACGCAGTCGGTGTACTTGCACTTGATACAGGCTTCGGTGACGGTATGGGTCATAGGGTTGTCTTGGACGGGATGAAAAAAGGTGGGCGCCAACGGGGGGGCACCTGGGCGCCGAACCTTTGATTTTATTGGCTTTTGGCCCCCCGCCTGTCACGCGGGTGCAAAAGAGCCTGTTTCCGGCATGCCAGCGCCATGCGGCCCTCAGCTGAGCAGCAGGGCGCCCGAAGTCTTGTGGCTGGCCGTGTCCACCAGGATCAGCGAGCCGAGCACCCGGCTTTGGGCATAGGGCAGGGCCGCAATCGGCTCCTGCAGCGCCAGCTCGATATGGCCGATGGCATTGGGCAGGATCTCGGTGGCGTCGTGCTCTTCCAGCGTGTTGATGTTGAGGCTGTGCACGATGCGTTTGACCTTGGCCTTGATCCAGCGGTGGCCGTGCAGCGCCAGGTAGACGCGGCCTGCGACCAGCGGCTCGTCGTCCATCCAGGCTACGGTGGCCTTGATCTCGCGGGTGGCATCGAAGTGGCTGGGCGCGTCGTTACTGGCCAGCAGCCAGTCGCCGCGCGACACATCCACCTCACGGTCCAGCACGATACCGGCGCCGTGGCCAGCCGCCACGTTCTTGGGCACGCGGGCGTGGTTCAGCACCTGGGCCACCTTGGCGGTCTGGCCGCTGGGTAGCACCGAGATGGTGTCGCCGGGCTGCACGGTGCCGGTGGCCACACGGCCCCAGAACACGCGCCGGCCTTGGGTGGTGACCGCAGAGTCGTGGAATTTTTCCACCCACTGCACCGGGAAGGCGAAAGGCACATCGGTCTCTGCGGCGGTCACCGGCAAGGTTTCCAGCAGGGCGAGCAGGCTGGGGCCGGTGTAGCCGCACCAGCCTTCGCTGGCGCTCACCACGTTGTGGCCCTTGAGCGCAGACATGGGGATGGTGGCGGCCACCGTGATGTCCGCATGCTCGGCAAAAGCCTGCAGGGCTTCGCGGATCTTGGCAAAGGCACGAGCGGCATCGCTGCCCAGGGCGTCCAGCTTGTTCACGGCGAACACGATGCTGGGCACGCGCAGCAGGTTCACCAGCAGCGAATGGCGGCGGGTCTGGGGTAGCAGTTCCACCAGGCCTTCGACGTTCCATTGCAGCTTCGTGGCGTCCACCAGCACCACGGCGGCGTGGGCGCTGCTGGCGGCAGTGACCATGTTGCGGGTGTACTGCTCGTGGCCGGGGGCGTCGCCAATGATGAACTTGCGGGTGGGCGTGGCGAAGTAGCGGTAGGCCACGTCGATGGTGATGCCTTGCTCGCGTTCGGCGCTCAGGCCATCGGTGAACAGCGCCAGATCGGCCTCGCCGCTCTTGGAGACATTGGCGAGCTGGTCTTGCAGCACTGAGCGGCTGTCGATCAGCAGGCGGCCGATCAGCGTGCTCTTGCCGTCGTCCACGCTGCCGCAGGTGATGAAGCGCAGCGCGGATTCCGTGTCAAATGGGCCTGTAGCCACCGTGGAATGTGCGTGAGCAGCTATTGATTTAGTAGCGGTTGTCATATCAGAAATACCCGTCTTTCTTGCGCTTCTCCATCGAAGCCTCGGAAGTCTTGTCGTCCATGCGCGTAGCGCCGCGCTCGCTGACCTCAGCCGACAGGGTTTCGATCACGATGTCGGCAGCCGTGGCGGCCAGGCTTTCCACCGGGCAGGTGCAGGTGATGTCGCCCACGGTGCGGAAGCGCACATCGCGGCTCTCGATCTTTTCGCCATCCTTGGCGGGCGTCAGCTCGGTCACCGGCACCAGCAGGCCCTTGCGCTCGACCACATCGCGCTTGTGCGTGTAGTACAGGCTGGGCAGGGCGATCTGCTCACGCTCGATGTACTGCCACACATCCAGCTCAGTCCAGTTGCTGATGGGGAACACGCGGAAGTGCTCACCGGGTTGCAGGCGGGTGTTGAACAGCGTCCACAGCTCGGGGCGCTGGGCCTTGGGCTGCCACTGGCCGAAGCTGTCGCGGTGGGAGAAGATGCGCTCCTTGGCGCGGGCCTTTTCCTCGTCGCGGCGGGCGCCGCCAATCAGCGCGTCGAAGCGGAATTCTTCAATCGCTTCGAGCAGGGTCACCGACTGGTGCACATTGCGGCTCTCGCCCGGATGGGCCAGGCGCACCGTGCCGCGCTTCATGGAATCTTCGACGCTGCGCACGATCAGCTCGGCACCCAATTCCTTGGCGCGGAAATCGCGGAAGTCGGTCACTTCATGGAAGTTGTGGCCGGTGTCGATCATCAGCAGCGGGTAGGGGATGCGGCCCACGCCGAAGGCTTTTTCCGCGCACTTGAGCATCACCAGCGAATCCTTGCCGCCCGAGAACAGCAGGGCGGGGCGCTCAAAGGCGGCGGCCACTTCGCGCAGGATGAAGATGGTTTCTTCTTCCAGCGCATCCAGGTGCCGGTTGCTCAGGTGGCTGAGGTGTTGGTGGTCGGTCAGGGCGTTCATGCGGAAACTCGTTCGGAAAGCAGGGAAGAAGTGGCGGGTTCGGCTTTGACGTGCAGGCCGCATTCCTTCGCGGCCTCATCCTCCCACCACCAGCGGCCGGAGCGGAAATCCTCGCCCAGGCTGATGGCGCGGGTGCAGGGCTCGCAGCCGATGCTGGGGAAGAACTGGTCGTGCAGCGGGTTGTAGGCGACCTGGTTTTCGCGGATGTAGTGCCAGACGTCGCCCCAGGTCCAGTTGGCCAGCGGGTTGATCTTGGTGCGCTTCTCGGAGGTGTCGACCAGGGGCACTTCGGCGCGGGCGCCGGACTGCTCGCGGCGCAGGCCGGTGATCCAGGCGTCCTTGCCCTTCAGGGCGCGCTCCAGCGGCTCCATCTTGCGGATGCCGCAGCAGGCCTTGCGCAGGTCAATGCTCTTGTACATCGCGTCCTTGCCTTCCTTGGCGACGAACTGGATGACCGATTCGTTGACCGGTGTGTAGACGGTGACCGGTGCACGGCTGCTGGCCTTGAACTGCTCCAGGAGCGCCAGCGTTTCCTTATGCAGGCGGCCGGTCTCCAGCACAAAGATGCCGATGTCGAGCCTCAGGCTGTTGATCATGTGGCTGATGACCACGTCTTCGGCACCCAGGCTGGAGGCCTGGGTCACCGTGGCGGGCTTGCCATCGCTACCGGCATACTGCGCCGCAGCCTGGGCCAGCACGGCTTGCGCTTCGGCCAGCTTGATGACGTAGTCGCTGGAGGCGCGCGCGTTCAGTGCGATGGCGTTGCCGGGGGTGCTCATGCAAACACCCCTGCGGCAAAGGCCGGTTGCACCGTGGTGGCGTCGCCCTGGTAGAAGCGGCTGTAGCGGTCGAACTGGGCCTGGGCGAAGTCGGGGTTCTGGTCGGCGCGCAGCACCGCCACGTCAAAGCCGGAACGCGCCATCTGCACCAGTTGGTCGATCAGCACGTCGCCGGTGGCGCGGATTTCACCCGTGAACCCCAGGCGGCGGCGCAGCAGGAAGGCTTGGCTGAAGGCGCGGCCGTCGGTGAACTTGGGAAAGTGCAGGTCGATGCGCTGCACGCCGCCCAGGTCCAGCGTGCGGGGGTCTTCGGTATTCGCAATTTCCAATACTTTTGGGTCTGTAGCCCCGGAGGAATGTGCGCTTGCAGCTATCAATTTCATAGTAAATTTCTTCAGGCTTCTTCGGCGTTCTTGGCGTAACCGGCGGCATGTTCCAGGGTGTGCAGGCCGTCGTCGGGCTGTGGCAGGCGCGCGGCGTTGGCAGCTGCCTTGAACGGCTCCAGACCGACGCGCTTGAGCGTGTCGATGAAGTTCTCGGCCGCCACGCGCTGGCTGCGGTAGGTGTCCAGAATGGCTTCGATAACGCCCGGCACTTCGACCGCGCCGAACGAGGGGCCGACCACCTTGCCAGCCGTAGCCGGGCCGCTCAGGGCCGAACCGTCGGAGCCGGCCAGGGAGACCTGATACCACTCTTTGCCGTCCTTGTCCACGCCCAGGATGCCGATGTGGCCGCTGTGGTGGTGGCCGCAGGAGTTGATGCAACCGCTGATGTGCAGATCAATCTCGCCCAGGTCGTACAGCTCGTCCATGTCCTGGTAGCGCTCGGTGATCGCCTCGGCAATCGGGATGGAGCGCGCATTGGCCAGCGCGCAGAAGTCGCCGCCGGGGCAGGCGATCATGTCGGTCAGCAGGCGGATGTTGGGGCGGGCAAAGCCGGCCTTGCGCGCAGCGCGGTACAGCTCGGGCAACTGGCTGGCCTGCACCCAGGGTAGCAGCAGGTTCTGGTCGTGCGTGACGCGGATTTCACCGGCGCTGAACTGGTCGGCCAGCTCGGCCGCAATGTCCAGGTGGTTGGCGGTGGCGTCGCCAGGCGCGTAGCCCAGGCGCTTGAGCGACAGGGTCACGGCGCGCAGCGTGGGGTTCTTGTGGGCGGCCACGTTCTGCTGCATCCAGCGGGAGAATTCGGGGTCGGCGGCGTTGGCGGCCTCCAGCAGCGCCGCAATCTTGGCTTCGCCAGCGGGCAGGGCCTGCAGCTTGGGTGGCACGAACGAGGCGCTGATGCGGTCGAGTTCGGCCTGGCTGATGGTGTGGGGCGCACCATCCTGGGTGAGGATTTGCTGGTACTCGGCTTCCACCTCGTCGGTGTAGCGCTGGCCCTCGGCCTTCACCAGGATCTTGATGCGCGCCTTGTACATGTTGTCGCGGCGGCCCCAGCGGTTGTACACGCGCACCACGGCTTCCAGGTAGTTGAGGATCTGGTTCCAGGGCAGGAATTCGCGGATGGTGCTGGCAATCACCGGCGTGCGGCCCATGCCGCCGCCCACCAGCACCTTGAAGCCCACTTCACCGGCAGCATTTTTGATGACATGCAAGCCCACGTCGTGCCAGTAGGTGGCGGCGCGGTCCTCGGTGGCGCCGGTCACGGCGATCTTGAACTTGCGCGGCAGGAAGGCGAATTCGGGATGCAGCGTGCTCCACTGGCGGATGATTTCGCAGAACGGACGTGGGTCGGCAATCTCGTCGGGGGCAATGCCGGCACGCTCGTCGCTAGTGATATTGCGGATGCAGTTGCCGCTGGTTTGGATACCGTGCATGTTCACTGCGGCCAGTGCGTCCATGGCGTCGGCGCTCTTGGTCAGGGGAATCCAGTTGAACTGGATGTTCTGGCGCGTGGTGAAGTGGCCGTAGCCGCGGTCCATGTCGCGGGCGATGGTGGCCAGGGCACGCACCTGGGCCGAGTTCAGCTCGCCATAGGGCACAGCCACGCGCAACATCGGGGCGTGGCGCTGGATGTACCAGCCGTTTTGCAGGCGCAACGGACGGAACTCGTCGTCGCTCAGGTGGCCGGCCAGGTTGCGCTCCAGCTGGTCGCGGTACTGGGCCGCGCGGTTGCGAACAAACTGGCGGTCGAATTCGGTGTATTGGTACATAAGCGGTACTCGGGGAGACTTAAAGAGCGATGAGCTTGAGGCCGGCATAGGCCAGCAAGACGGAAAGCAGGGAGCGGATCACCCGCTCCGGAGTTTTGTGGATCAGGTGCGAACCCACCCAGATGCCGGGCAGCGAGCCGGCCAGCAGGCTGATCAGCAGCGGCCAGTCCACCGAACCGATGGACGCATGGCCCAGGCCCGCCACCAGCGTGAGTGGCACGGCATAGGCAATGTCGGCTGCCACGATGCGCTGCAGTGGCAGCAGGGGGTACAGAATCATCAACACGGTAACGCCGATGGCGCCGGCACCGACGGAGGTCAGCGTGACCAGCGTGCCGATCACCGCGCCAAACAGCAGCGGCAGGCTCCAGTGGCGCGGCTTGGCTGCCACCGCTTCCTGGCCCTGGGCCACGGTGGTAGGCGCAGTCTTGCCGCGCAAGGCTTTGTACAGCGTGGCGGCTGCCGTCAGCAGCAGGGCAAAGCCCAGCGTGGTCGTCATCAGGCTCTGAACGGCCGGGTTGGCCGGGCCCACGGTGTGCAGCAGGTAGAGGGTGATCAGCGCGGCCGGAATGCTGCCGGCAGACAGGTTGAGCACCACGGGCCAGTCAATCGCGCCGCTGCGTGCGTGGCGCAGGGTGCCGCCCATCTTGGTAAAGGCCGCAAACAGCAGGTCGGTACCCACCGCCAGATAAGGCTTGATGCCGAAAAAGAAGATCAGGATGGGCGTCATCAGGGAACCGCCGCCCACGCCGGTCAAGCCGACAACCAGGCCAACGAAAAATCCCGCAAAAACGAACGCCAATTCATGCATGACGCAGACTGTAGGCGGCCGGTCTTAGATTGAAAACGATTTTTTGGCTATGTCTATATATGAAAGTCGCATATAGGGCTGCGAGGCCCGTTCAGCGGCGATCAGCATCAGGGTGACCATTTCTGCCGAAATGACTAAACTGCAGAAAGTCACTGAGGCTAGTCTCATGGAAGGAGACTTGTATGAAAGCAATTCTGGTCTGCGTTGTCTGGAGCCTGGTGCCTGTGGCGGCCCTGGCCCAGGGTGCCTCGTTCAGTGGGTTTTTCCGCTCCATCACGGAGGCGCTGAGCGGTCCGGCCAAGCCGGCGCCCCAGACATCCACGTCTACCTTGGGCATACGTGGCATGGATGACGGTGCCACCGTAGCGGCTGCGCCCGAAGCCCCTGTGGGCGACACCCGTTTGCTGGAGAGCTGGGCCGTGGGGCGCACCGAGGCGGAGTCGGCCGCAGCGCGGCGTGGTCTGGTCGTCCGAGTCGTGGAGTTGAACTCCGCAGAAGCAGTCAAATCGCCGGTGATCGGTGCAGCCCCGGCGGGTACGCCATGAGCACACGCGCCTTACACCTGCTGCGCCTGCTGGCATTGTCGCTATGGGCCTGTGGTGCCCTGGCACAAACCAAGACCATTGATTTGGGGGCGATTTTTGACACCGGCAAGAACCTGGTCAAAAGCCAGACCGTGGGTGCCATGAGCCAGGAAGAGGAGGTGCAGATTGGCAAGGGCATCGTGGCCGCCATGTTGGGGACCTACCCTGTGGTGCCGGATCCCGCGTTCCAGCAGTACCTCAACCAGGTGGGCGTGTGGATTGCCCTGCGCTCCACGCGTCCCGAATTGCCGTGGAGGTTCTCGCTGGTGAAGTCCGATGCCATCAACGCCTTTGCAGCACCCGGGGGGACCGTGCTGGTGACCCAGGGAATGCTCAGGCAGGTGGTCAATGAGGCAGAACTGGCCTGTGTGCTGGGCCATGAAATCGCCCACATCAGCCGGCGCCACCACATCAGCGTCATGCAGAAAAGCCTGTTGATGGAAGCTGGGGCCAGTGCGGTCAACATCCAGTCCAGCGACAGCAAGGTCAGAGCGCCCGGCGGCATGATGCCGGACGGACGCAGTTGGGCCTTGTCGGAAGGCAAGGAAATTTTTGCACGCGGTCTGGACCGCAGCGCGGAACGGCAGGCTGATGAAGACGGTGTGCTGCTGGCGGCGCGGGCGGGTTATGACCCCGCAGCCTGCCTCAATTTCATGCAACGTCTGGCCGGATTGAAAGCAGAGTCGGGTCCGCTGGAGGCTTTGTACAAGACCCATCCCCCGGCCAAGGACAGGGTGGTGGATCTGGAGCAGACCCTCAAGCAATTGAAGGGTGCTGCTGCGGGGGATGGCAAGAGGCCGGCATTGGCCCCGATGCTGGAGACGGTAGCGGTAGAAAATCCCGCAACGCCTGCGGTCAAACCCTGAGGTTTTCCGCTTCCAGCCCAAAACCTGCCGCCGGAGCCACGGCGTGGCTCAATGCCCTGGTCATCAGGGCACCATCAGTACTTCTTGCCGCCCTTGAGCTCTTCCATCCGCTCATTGAAATACGCGCCCACGGTATAGCGCTCTGAAAGAACCACCTCGCGGCGCGGGTGCAGGAACAGCGGCAGCGAGATGCGCGACTTGGTAGCGGCCTCGCCCGTGGGGTTGAGCACGCGGTGCGAGGTGCTGGGGTAGTAGTGGCCTGAGGCTTCCTGCAGCATGTCTGTTGAATTGCGCTGAACCCTGACCCAACCTTGGAGTGAACCCCTCGGGCTGGACCACGGGGATCATCAGAATTAAACCGCCTGCTGAGCGAGTTGCAATTCAAATTCGTTGGGTGAGCAGTAACCGAGTGCGGAGTGAAGCCGCTTGGCGTTGTAAACGTCTTCAATGAAGCGTGGCAACCGTGTTGCCACATCCGCAAAGGTCTCATAGCCAGCCAGGTACACCGCCTCGACCTTGAGTGTCTTCATGAAGCTCTCAACCTGTGCATTGTTATACGGATTGCCAGGCGAGCTCATCGAACCGCGCAAGCCGGCCTCCTGCAAGGCCCGCCGATGCCCGTCATGCGTGAATGATCACTACGGGCTTCCTAGCCTGCGTTGCGTTTGGCGCTCTCTGCGGCTTTTTTCAAGTCTTCTGGTGTGGACAGGATGGACTTGGCTTTCCGCGAAATGCCGCCGGTACCGCCAGTGCTGGTCGTAATAATTGATTTGAAAATGGAAGGATTTACGGTGATTCTGTAACTGGAGGCATTGAAAGTGCCAGCCGGCATGAATTTGATCTTGTAAATCAGTTGGGTCGGCCGGCGCACATCAATGGCATAGCTCACTTCAAAGGCGTTACCACCAGCGCTTGTTATCAAAGAATCGCTGCTGCCGTTGGCTGCAAGCTCTTGCGCGATGCGGCGGTACCAGGCTTGGCTTTCGGCCTCCGGCATGCCGACCACGGAAATGCTTTCAGCAAAAGAGTCCACTGCCATGACCGGATAGCCAGCCGCTGTGGTGGGAATGCAGGCGCCGTATTGCCCACGCGTTACATACAGTGCAGGTGTCGCCACGTAGCGTATGGTCTTGGATGCCTTCAGGAACTCCTTATTCTGGATAAATTTCTCCATGTCCTGGAGGTCCCGTTCGCTGGTGGTGGGCAGACATTGTTTCAAGCGCACCATGCCGGAATCTTCCAGGCGTTCCGGGTTGAGCGTTTCCGGTATCTTGAAGGTGTCAGGTTCGATGGCCGCAATGGAGCGTGGGAGGGAGTCCGGGTCTGCGCGAGTCTTTTGCCAACTGGTGATCAATTCCACAAGACCTCGGATGTCGCTAATGACCAGCGGTACGAGATCCTGGGTTTTCTGGACACTGTCTTTCCAGGCCTTGGTCGCTTGCAATTCCTTGGCAGCCAAGGGTGATTTCAGAAAATCACGTACTGCTTCACGCTCTGATTCCGTCAATGCATTGTTCAGGCGGTCCATCGCTGGAGTCCCCGGAGTTGCTCCGCCTGCCAAATCAAAAACCAGATCGGAAAGTGGGATCGTCGGGAAAATCCGTTGCAACGCCTGCGCGTGAAACGCGTACGCTTGCGTGGTGGATTCGGGTGGCAGGCTATTGCGCTTCAACCAGAGGGCCCTCAGCTCAGGAATCGACGGGTTATGGTTGGGCAGTGTCGGGTCAAATTTGAGTTGTTCAAACACCAGCTTGCCCCGGTAGTAGGCGCGCTGCAAGTCGGACTGGTAACTTAAAAACTTTTTGCCGGCTGCGGATTGGTAAAAGCTGCTCAGTTCATCCAGCTCGGCAGGCGAGAGGGCATCGGACCAGTACTTGGCCAGCGAGGTGTCTGGGTTTTGAGACAAGCTGCGGATGGTTCCGCTGGAAGTCTGCCAACGCTGATTTTGCTTCTCCTCCAGATCCATTCTCAAATTGAGGCGGTACAGATTCCACCCCCGATTTGCAGGGCCCCAGGCGGAGCTTGTGTCCAATGCACGCATACACAGCCAGGCTGCGTAATCCAGCAGTTCGGCCGAATAAGCCTGTTCAAAAGTCATCGGCCGCGAAAGCGGTATGGACTGCATTCGCACCAAGGCTTCTGCCTTGACAAGCGATTCTTGTGCGTAAGAAGCACTGATGGCCGCCATGAAAGCACATGCAGCAAGCAGCAGACGTGCAAACCTGATCATTGGAAAAGTCACGGTTGTCTCCCTATTAATTCTTTTACACCACGAAAAATTTTAGTGAAATTCGCGCCCATCCCCCATGGAATATGCGCAAGAAGCTATTCTTTTGATAGCAATCTAAAAACCTAAAGGCAAGCTCAGTATTTCTTGCCTCCCTTCAATTCCTCCATCCGCTCATTGAAATACGCGCCCACGGTGTAGCGCTCCGACAGCACCACCTCGCGACGCGGATGCAGGAACAGCGGCAGCGAGATGCGCGACTTGGTGGCGGCCTCGCCCGTGGGGTTGAGCACGCGGTGCGAGGTGCTGGGGTAGTAGTGGCCTGAGGCTTCCTGCAGCATGTCGCCGATGTTGACGATCAGGTAGCCGAAGTCGCAGGGCACGTCATGCCAGGCGTTGTCCTTGCCCTTGACCTGCAGGCCGGGTTCGGTGGCGGCGGGCAGGATGGTCAGCAAGTTGATGTCCTCATGGGCGGCAGCGCGCACGGCGCCGGGCTCTTCGTCGCCCTGCAGCGGCGGGTAGTGCAGCACACGCAACAGGGTCTGGTCGCAGCCCTCGATCATCTTGGGCAGGGGCTCGGTGTAGCGCGCTTTCACTTCTGCAGGGGAGTTGTCTTCGACCCAGTTCAACAGCGTGGCGGCCAACTGGCTGCCCTGGGCGTAGTAGCGGCGTGCCGCGTCCGACACCTCGGCGGGGTAGCGGCCCCAGGGGTAGATGTGGAAGAACTCCTTGAGGTCCTTTTTGGTGTTGTTCTTGGCGGTTTCCGACACATTGGGCGGAAAGTAGCCGTCGAACTTGACCGGGTCTTGCAGGTAATTGTGCTTAGCCTCGGTCTTGAAGAAGGCCAGCCACTCGGCATAAATGCCTTCCACCAATGCGCGCTGCAACGGGTGGTTTTTCAGCACGCCAAAGCCGGTTTCGTGCAGGCTCTTGCAAAACTCCTGCGGGGCACTGGGGCTCTGGAAATCAACGACGGGTAAATGCATGGTGGGCGCTCCTTGGTAGCAATCGTTTCTCAGGCGCCCAGCCAGGGGCGCAGCAGGGTTTGTTCCAGCACGGTGGAACAACCGTTGGCATCCACCTGCATGCAAACCTGGGTATCGGGCACCGTGCCTTCCCAGCCGTGCTGGGGATAGTTGATCGCCTTGCGACGCATCATGGTCTGGCCCTGGGCCAGGCCTTCGGTGGCAACGCGGATGCGGCCCAGCTCCAGCGTGAACAACTCGGGGTTCACCAAGTAGATAAAGGTCAACACGTCATGGCCAAAGCAGCCGTGGATCTTGGCGACATGGGGGTACAGGCCACTGTAGAAATCGGCATAGAAGTTCACCGCATGCAGCAGTGTGTCGGTCGCCACGTGCTTGTGGTGCTTCGCAATGCGGCGGAACATCTCCACCGGAACGATGACCCGGTGCGTAACGTCCAGGCCCAACATGGTGAGCTTCCAGCCGGCAGTGAACACCTTGTCGGCCGCATGCGGGTCGTTCCAGATATTAGCTTCGGCCACCGGGCTCACATTGCCAGGTTCCAGCACGGCACCGCCCATGAGGATCACTTCGCGCAGCAGGTGAGGTAACTTGGGTTCCAGCATCAACGCAGCGGCCAGGTTGCCCAAGGGGCCCACGGCCACCAGTGTGATCTCGCCGGGCTGGGCGCGCGCCATGTCGACGATGAACTGGGCGGCCGTTCGCGGGTCGGCCTTGCTGCTGACGGGCTGGCGCGTAGCGAGGTTGCCCAGGCCGTCGGCGCCGTGGATGAAGGCGGGTGGCGCTTCGCCGGGCTTGACCCAGGGGGTAGCCACCCCTTGGGAGACTGGTATCTGGCGGTTCGCCAGGGAAGTGAGGTACAGCGCGTTGGTGGTGGCCTGCTGCACCGAGACATTGCCGAAGGTGGTGGTGATACCCACTATCTCGATGCCCGGGTGGGCCAGCGCGAAATACAGCGCCATGGCGTCGTCCACACCAGGGTCGGTGTCATAGATGACTTTGCGGGGGGTGTTGGTAGTCATAAGGATTCTGAAAAAAAGCGGGGACGTCAGGCCAATCCGCAAAATTGTCGCAGGGCTGTCAGCGCAGCGCCGTTCGGGGCAGATTGCTGGCGCACCAGTTCGGCGACTTCGGCGGCTTCGGGGATGCTGGACTGCGCACCGGCTCGCGTGCAGGCCAGCGCGGCGGCGGCGCTGGCGGTTTGCAGTGCGCGAGCTATGTCGGCGCCCCGGCTCAGCGCCGCGACCAGGCTGCCGCAGAAGGTGTCGCCGGCGCCGGTGGTGTCCACGGGTGTAATGTCAAACGATTGCTGCAAGACAAACTGTCCCTGGTAGCGCGCGCAGCAGCCGCGGTGGCCCAGCGTCACCACAACGGTGGGCACCTGTTGCAGGCGCTCCAGGCACTGGGCAATGCTGCCGTCGTGGCCGGACACGGTGGCCAGCTCACCCTCGTTGACCACCAGCACATCGACCAGACCCAACAACTCGGCGGGCAGGGCCTGCGCTGGCGCAGCATTGAGCACCACGGCCACCCCCTGCGCGCGGGCAGCTTTGGCATAGGCGGTCACGGTGGGCAAGGGGGTTTCGAGTTGCAGCAGCAGGTGGGTAAAACCGGCAAGCGGTGGCAGGTGCTGCGGCTCCAGGCAGGTGTTGGCGCCTGGGGCCACGGTGATGGCGTTTTCCGCGTCATCGGACACGCAGATGAACGCGGTGCCGGTGGGCTGATTGGGCGGACGCACGGTGTGCAGGGTGACCTTTGCGTCGGTCAGCGATTTTTCGAGTGGCACGGCAAACGCGTCGGCACCGAGCGCCAGCAGCATGTGCGTGGGCGCACCGCCCGCGCGAGCGCTGGCCACGGCCTGGTTGGCGCCCTTGCCGCCCGGGTAGGTCTTGAATTCACGACCCAGCACGGTTTCGCCGGGGCCCGGGATGTGGGACGCCCGAACCACAAAGTCCAGGTTGGCAGAGCCGGCCACAAGTATCATTGGTCTGTCTTTCCATGCGCCATACGGCGTTCAGGAGGCACATTGTGCCGTGGAAAAGGCGGGCCCCAATGGGCGCCAACGTATAAACACCATCACCCGTTTTCATGCCCTGTTTCCATGTCTGACTCTTCTTCCATTGTGGTGGTGGGCGGATGCAATATGGACATTGCGGTCAGCACCCCGACAGCGCCAGTCCCTGCAGACTCCAATCCCGGCCAGATTGCCTGCGCACCCGGGGGTGTGGCGCGCAATGTGGCGGAAAACCTGGCGCGTCTGGGGCACGACACCCGGCTGGTCAGCGCCGTGGGGGACGATGTGTTCGGGCACAGCCTGCACCAGGCAACGGCGGCCGCAGGTGTGGATGTGTCCGGGCTGGTGGTGCTGCCGTTTCAGCGCACGGCCAGCTATATGTCAATGCACGGCGCAGATGGCGACATGGCGGTGGCCGTCAACGACATGGGTATCCTGGACGCTTTGACCCCCGCGCTCTTGCAGGCCCACGCCGCCACGCTGCACAAGGCGTCCTGTCTGGTGCTGGACTGCAATCTGAGCGACGCGGCATTGGCCTGCTTGCTGGAAGCCGCAGCAACGGTACCGGTGCTGGTGGATGGCGTGTCAGTGGCCAAGTGCCCACGCATCTTGCCCTGGTTGCACTGCCTCCAGACCCTGAAAGTGAACCGGATAGAAGCGCAACTGCTCAGTGGCATGGCAGTGCACGGCGTGCAGGACGCCTGCGCTGCGGCGCTGCAACTGCACCGCTTGGGCGTGCGCGAGGTGGTGGTGAGCCTGGGCGGGCAGGGTGTGTGCTGGTGTGACGCCCAGGGCACCACCGGGTACCGGCCGGCCAGTCCAGTATCTGTGGTCAGCACCTCGGGGGCCGGGGACGCCCTGCTGGCGGGCCTGGTTCACGGCTTTTTGCAGCATTGGCCGCTGGCCGAGGCCGTGGATTTTGCCGCCGCCTGCGCCGAAATCACCCTGGGCAGCCCCCGTGCCAACCACCCGGATTTGTCTTTACACGCGGTGCACCTGCAGCGCGGCAAGCATTCTCTCCAATCTTAGGACACCCAACCATGGCCATGCATTTTTCTGACTTTCTCGATGTTTCTGCCGATGTGCAGCAGGCGCTGCAGGCGGGCCAACCCGTGGTGGCTCTGGAGTCCACCATCATTTCCCATGGCATGCCCTACCCCCAGAACGTGGCCACGGCCCGGCAGGTGGAGGCCGAGGTGCGCGCCCATGGCGCGGTGCCGGCCACCATTGCCATCGTCAACGGGCGGCTCAAGGCGGGCCTGAGCGGGGACGACATCGAGCAACTGGGTCGGGGCGGGCGCGACATCGTGAAAGTCAGCCGCCGCGACATCCCCTTCATCGTGGCGGCGGGCCAGACCGGTGCCACCACGGTGGCCTCCACCATGGTGATTGCGGCCATGGCCGGCATCCGGGTCTTTGCCACCGGCGGGATCGGCGGCGTGCACCGCAATGCACAGGAAAGCTTTGACATCTCTGCCGACCTGCAGGAGCTGGCGCAGACGCCCGTGGCTGTGGTGTGCGCCGGAGCCAAGTCCATCCTTGATTTGCGGCTCACGCTGGAATACCTGGAAACCCATGGCGTGCCCGTGGTGGGCTACCAGACCAATGCCTTGCCGGCGTTTTTCACCCGCGACAGTGCTTTTTCGGTGGACTACCGGCTTGACAGCGCGGCCGCCATCGCCCGGGTGCTGCACACCAAATGGGCCTTGGCCCTGCGGGGCGGCATGGTCATCGCCAACCCGATTCCCGAGCAATACGCCATGCCGCGCGCGGCGATCGACAACGCCATCGCACAGGCCCTGCAGGAGGCGCAGGCGCAGGGCATCAGCGGCAAGGAATCCACACCGTTTCTGCTGGCCCGGGTGTGCGACATCACCGGGGGCGACAGCCTGGCGGCCAACATCCAGCTGGTGCTCAACAACGCCCGGCTGGCCAGTGCAGTGGCGGCCGAACTGTGCGCCCTGGCGCAGGCTTAGCGCTAGGGAAAGCCCCGGCTTGCAGCGGCCGAGGGCTGGAATTACGCTCAATTGGCGTCCAATCTTTGCTATGCTGCTTCGGTCAAGCACTAGCAAGGTTGAAAAACCTTATTTGTCACCCTTTTTTAGGAATCGAGAGCAGGAATGAAACTGAAAACTGAATTGCGTTTGGGCGTTTTGGCTGCAGCCCTGGTGGCCAGCTTCCACGTTGCTGCCGAGCCAGCCATCATCTATGACATGGGTGGCAAGTTCGACAAGTCTTTCAACGAAGCGGCCTACAACGGCATGGAAAAGTGGAAGAAGGAAACCGGCAAGCAGTACCTCGAATTTGAAGTTTCCAACGAATCCCAGCGCGAGCAGGCCATCCGCCGCATGGCCGAAAAGGGCGCCAGCCCCATCATCGCCATGAGCTTCAGCCAGGCCTCTGCCATTGAAAAAGTGGCCAAGGAATTCCCCAAGCTGCAATTCGCCATCATCGACGACGTGGTCAAGCTGCCCAATGTGCAGTCCGTGGTCTTCAAGGAACATGAAGGCAGCTTTTTGGTAGGCGCCATGGCGGCCATGGCCAGCAAGACCGGCAAGGTCGGCTTCGTGGGCGGCATGGACATTCCGCTGATCCGCAAGTTCCAGTGCGGTTACGAGCAGGGTGCCAAGTTTGCCAATCCCAAGGCTGAAGTGTTCGGCAACATGACCGGCACCACCGGCGCAGCCTGGAATGACCCGGCGCGTGGCGGTGAACTGGCCAAGTCCCAGTTCTCCAAGGGCGCAGATGTGGTGTTTGCCGCAGCCGGCGGCACCGGCATGGGTGTGTACCAGGCAGCCAAGGACAGCGGCAAGCTGGCCATCGGTGTGGACAGCAACCAGAACCATGTGCAGCCCGGCACCATGCTGACCTCCATGCTCAAGCGCGTGGACGTGGCGGTGTACGAAGTGTCCAAAAAGTTCACCCCCGGTGTGTCCTCCCTGGGCCTGAAGGAAGACGGCGTGGGCTATGCAGTCGACAAGTACAACGAGAAGCTGGTCACCGCCGACATGAAGAAGAAGATCGAGGCCGCCCGTGCCGATATCATCAGCGGCAAGATCAAGGTGGCCGACTACATGGCCGACAACGCCTGCAAGTACTGATGGCAAGCCTGGTGCCCCTGTGCACCATGGGTTAAGCCTGGAGCCCGCGTCACCGCCTGGTGCCGTGGGCTTTTGTTTGGTGGATGATTCGGCCCTGTCCTGTGGGAGTGCGATGTGAGTTTTGAGAGTGGTTCGGCATCGGAGACAACGGCCTATGCCGTGCAGATGTCGGGCATATGCAAGCAGTTCGGCGCGGTGGCCGCCAATGCCGATGTGGACCTGCGCGTGGCCCGCGGCACGGTGCATGGCATCGTTGGTGAGAACGGCGCAGGCAAAAGCACGCTGATGTCGGTGCTGTACGGCTTTTACCAGGCCGACCAGGGCAGCATCGCCGTCTTCGGGCAGGCGGCGCGCATCCACAATGCGGACGACGCCATCGCGCTGGGTATTGGCATGGTGCACCAGCACTTCATGCTGGTGGATACCCTGACCGCACTCGAAAACGTGATGCTGGGCGCCGAACCGCACTGGCTTCTTCAACAGGCAGATGCCCAGGTACGCAGCAAGCTTGACGCGCTGATGCAGTCCACCGGCCTTGCGGTGCGGCTGGATGCCCTAGTGTCCGATCTGTCAGTCGGCGACCGGCAACGCCTGGAAATCCTCAAGGCCCTGTACCGTGGCGCCAAGATACTGATCCTCGACGAACCCACAGCGGTGCTGACGCCCCAGGAGACCGAGCAACTGTTCGGCGTGCTGCGCCTGCTTCGCTCGCAAGGCACCACCATTCTGCTGATCACCCACAAGCTCAAGGAAGTCATGGGCCTGTGCGACCAGGTTACCGTGATGCGTGCCGGGCGCGTGGTGCAAGAAATGCTGATTGCGCAAGCTTCCATTGAAGGTCTGGCCCAGGCCATGGTCGGACGCAAAGTGCAAATGGGCCGTGTGGACGCAGACGCCAAACCGGCGGGGGCGACGTTGTTGCAGGCCAATGGCGTGGTGGTGCGGGACGCAATGAACGTGGTGCGCCTGCACGGCCTGGACTTGACGTTGCGCGCGGGCGAAATCGTGGGCGTGGCGGGCGTGTCCGGCAATGGCCAAAGTGAGTTGCTCGATGTGCTGTCGGGCTTGCTGCACCCGTCTGCGGGGCAATTGCAGTTGGGCGGGTCCACCTTTGAGGCCGCCCGCTGGCTGGACCCATTGACGGCCCGTGCCCTGGGGTTGGCCCATGTGCCGGAAGACCGCCATGCGCGGGCGCTGGTGATGGACTTCGTGGCCTGGGAATCTGCTGCGCTGGGCTATGACCAGCTTCCTGAGTACGCACGTTGGGGCTGGATGGACCATGGCCGCATGCGCCAGGCCACGGCCGCGATGATGGAGCGTTTTGACGTGCGCCCGCGCGACCCCGAACTGCGCAGCAGCAAGTTTTCCGGGGGCAACCAGCAAAAGCTGGTGCTGGCACGCGAACTGGGCCAGGCGCCCAAGGTGCTGCTTGTGGGGCAACCTACGCGAGGCGTGGACATTGGCGCCATTGAATTCATTTATGCGCAACTGCGGGCCTTGCGCGACGCGGGTTGTGCGGTGCTGGTCGTGTCCAGTGAGTTGGACGAGATACTGGCCTTGTCGGACAGGGTGATTGTGATGAACCAGGGACGTGTGACTGGAGAGCTGGCAATAGCGGACTGCACCGAAGCCGGCCTGGGCCTCTTGATGACAGGGGGCGGACAATGAGCGCACCTACCCCCATGCCGCGCTGGGCGGATCTGCTGCTGTTGCCAGCCGTCTGTCTGGGTGTGGCCTTGCTGGCGGCCTCGGCAGTGATTGCGCTGGTGGGCCAACATCCCATGGAAGTGATCCAGGTGCTGCTGCATGGTGCCCTGGGCACGGCACGCGGCATCAGCTACACCCTGTACTACGCTACCACCTTCATCTTCACCGGTCTTGCGGTTTCGGTGGCCTACCACGCGGGCCTGTTCAATATCGGCGGCGAAGGCCAGGCCGTCCTGGGAGGCCTGGGCACCGGTCTCGTGGCCCTGTGGTGGTCTTCCTTTTTGCCGGCCTGGGCCATGTTGCCCATCATGCTGGTGGCCGGCGCGCTGTTTGGCATGGTCTGGGCTTCCATACCCGCGTATCTGCAGGCTTACCGCGGCAGCCATGTGGTGATCACCACCATCATGTTCAATTTCATCGCCAGCAGCCTGCTGGTCTATCTGCTTGTCAACCACCTGCGCCCAGCGGGGACCATGTCGGTCGAAAGCGCGGCCTTCGCCGCATCGGCCAAATTGCCTGGCATGCAGGATGTGCTAGCCGGGTTGGGTGTGGAGTGGCCCGCCACACCGCTGAACATCAGCCTGTTCCTGGCCCTGCTGGCGGCCTGGGGCATTTACCTGTTCCTGTGGCGGACGCGGGCCGGCTACCACTTGCGCGCCGTGGGTTCCAGCCCGAGTGCTGCCGAATACGCGGGCATTGATTCGCGCCGCCAGATCATGGTGGCCATGTGCATCTCGGGAGCGCTGGCCGGCATGGTGGGCATGAATGAGATTGCCGGGGTCAACGGCAAGCTGCTGCTGGAGTACGTGAGTGGTGCGGGTTTCACCGGTATTGCAGTATCGCTGATGGGCCGCAGCCACCCGCTGGGCATTATTTTTGCCAGCCTGTTGTTTGGCGCGCTGTTCCAAGGCGGGGCAGAGGTAGCGTTTGACGTGCCCGGATTTAGCCGGGATATGGTGGTCATGGTGCAGGGCTTTATCGTGCTCTTCTCGGGTGCCATGGCCTATGTCATCGCGCCCTGGGTGGCCCGTGCCGTGGCCCTGGGTTCACGCAAGGGGGTCTCCCATGGATGAAGCCTTGCTGGGGGCCATGCTGGCCTCGACCCTGCGGGTCTCGACCCCGCTGATCCTATGCGCACTGGCGGGCCTGTTTTCCGAGCGCTCGGGCGTGGTGGACATTGGTCTGGAGGGCAAGATGCTGTTCGCCGCCTTTGCCGCCGGTGCCGCTGGCGCAGCCTTCGGCTCCACCACGGTGGCGATCCTTTGTGCCATGCTGGTCGCCACGCTGTTGTCCTGGATGCACGGGCTGGCCTGTGTCAGCCACCGTGGCGACCAGGTGGTGTCCGGGGTTGCCATTAACATCATTGCCTCGGGCATGACCGTGGTACTGGGCATCGCCTGGTTCGCGCAGGGCGGGCAGACCCCGCCCGTCGCCACCGAGGTGCGCATCCAGCCGCTGTTTGCGCCCCTGGTGGAAGCCCTGCACGGCATACCCGTACTGGGTTCCGTCGTGGGTGAAGGTTTGCTGAGTCATAACGCCATGGTGTATTTCACGCTGGCGCTGGTGCCGGCCGTCTGGTGGCTGCTGTTTCGTACCCGCTTCGGTCTGCGCCTGCGCGCTGTGGGCGAAAACCCGCAGATGGTGGATGCCGCTGGCGTTTCGGTGGCCGGACTGCGCTACACAGCCTTGACGCTCAACGGCATGCTGTGCGGCCTGGCCGGCAGCTACTTGGTGCTGGCGCAAAGTGCCAGCTTCTCGCACAACATGACTGCCGGGCGCGGATTCATGGCACTGGCGGCACTGATTTTTGGTCGCTGGAACCCCTTCGGCGCATTCTGGGCCTGCCTGTTGTTCGGATTTCTGGATGCCGCCGCAATACGACTGCAGGGCGTGCACCTGCCTGGCATTGGCGAGGTGCCGGTGCAGGCCATCCAGGCCTTGCCCTATGTACTGACGGTGGTACTGCTGGCAGGCTTTATCGGCAAGGCCGTAGCCCCCCAGGCGCTGGGCCGCCCCTACGTGAAGGAGCGTTAGGGGCGCGATTTTCACCAAAGGCTGCTAGAGTTTGGGCCTTGGAGAACCCATGCACCTACAGGCTTCATCGACGGCCACCCGTCTCACTACGCGGTGGCCTGTACATGCCTTGCACCCGCAGCGGGCAGGCTGAGCACCATGGCACCGGTCTGGATCAAGGTGGTGGGGTTCAGTGACCCGGAGCGTCACACGCTCAACACCCTGTTCCGGCTTTCCGAACGGCAGATTCCGTCGTATGCGCTTTGGGGGCCTGAAGTGCCTTTTCCCCCGCAGGTGGCATTGATCGACGTCGACAGCTACGAGGCGGGCCTGGAAATGGCCTCGCCCAACTTCAATCCCCACCTCAAACTGATCTGTGTGGGCACAGAGCCACCACCCGAGGCCTGGCGCAGCTTTACGCGCCCGGTGGACTGGAGTGCCTTGGTGCGGGAGCTGGGCCACTTGTTCGTCCAGCAGCCCGACGTGGATATTGATCTGGGCTTTGACGAGGGCAAAGCCGTGCGACCCGGTGTCAAGGTGTGCCTGCTGGTGGGCATGGCGCGCGAGCAGCGCCTGTACCTGCGCGCACGCCTGGCGCTGGCCAGTCTGACGGAGGTCGACGAAGCGGAGACGGCAGGACAGGCCGGTGCGCTGGCCACCCAGCGCCACTACGAACTGGTTGTCGTCGGGTTGGAATTACAGGACACCGACCCCTGGTTGTTGGTGCAAGCGCTCAAGAGCCAGACGGTACCCATCCGGTCCGTTATCGTGGCTACCGCATTCCCCTGTTGGAGTGCGATGGAGCGGGCTGAACAGCTGGGCTGCGTCGGACTGTTGGACATTCCTTTCAATCCACGCCAGGTACTGGACTTGTTGCGAAAGGTTTGAATCTGCTTCTGCGCACACGCTGCGCATCCAGGCTGCGCGCCAGACTGGCTTCCACCGGCAGTGGCTCGCCACCCAGGCGTGCCGCCAGCAGTTCCGCGCATAGGGCGGCAAAACTCAGGCCCCGGGCCCCCATGCCGGCACACAACCACAGGGACGGCTCGGCCGGATTCAGCGGCCCGACCAATGGCAGACGGTCATGGGTCACGCAGCGCGTGCCACTCCATTGCGTCACGTGCCCTTTGGCAAATGCAGGTGCCAGTACCTGGGCTGCTGCCGGCAGCAGGGTTTGCAGCCGGGCGTAGTTGGCCTGGTGCTGCGCTTCTGGCTGCGCCAAGGTTACGGCATCGGTTTCAAACGTAGCCCCGGTCAGCCAGTGCAGGCCCTGCGTCCCCGGTAAACGCGGCAGCAGGCTGCCATGCCCGTTGACAGGGAAGGGGGGCAGGGCCGTGGCAGGCACACCGGACCAGTCGCCCTGGCTTACGCTGCCATGCACGGCATGCAAGCCATTCAAGGTGTGGCGTACGCTGTCGCTCATACCGGTAGCGGCGGGGAGTGCCTGCAGCAGCGGAGCGCAGGCCAAGGCGTTGGCAAAGACCACCACTTCGGCCTGGGCCAGCAGCCCGTCGGGGCCCCACAGCAACCAGATTCCCTGCGCGCGCTCCAGGCGCTGCACCTGCGCCCGTCCCTGGAAACGCACGCCCGGCGTGGCAAGCCAGGCGGCCACCAGGGCGGCGGGTTTGATCCAGGCCGCATGGGGGTGCCATAGGCTGTGTTGCAGGTCCAGGCCTGCGTGCCAGCTGGCGTCACGCGCAGCCACGGTATGTACATGGGCCGCGCCGGACTGTGCCCAGGAGCCGGTGGGCGGCACGTTTGCCGCTTCCGTACGACATTCCAGCACACCGCTGGGGGCCCAGTCCTGGCCGTCCTGCAACAGGGCGCGTGCGTGCTGCAGAGTCATCCGGGTGCCGCTGCGCGACAGGCGTGAGCGTGGGTTGTCATCGGCCGACACATGGGGCACCACCAAGCCGGCCGGCAAGCCCGAGGCGCCGCCGGCGGGCGCCGCATGCTGGTCGAGCACGGTCACCTGCCAGCCACGCAGCGCTAGCGCGTGTGCCACGCCGGCACCGGACAGGCCGGCGCCGATGACGGCGCAGCGCGTCACTGGAGGTGGCGCCACGGGCGTGCCGCGGCGGCTCGTGGCGATGTGCCAACGGGGGTCGAAGCGGCCAGCCCGGGCCGTGTCCATGACGAAGCCCGCCTGGGTCAAGTCCGCCTGAAGATTCTCGTGCGGTTGTACGACCAACAGCTGTGTGCCACGTCGACAGCGCTGCGCCAGCAGTTTGGCGGTCCATTTGTCCCAGGGCGCCGCAGGGCCGGCGACGCGCGCGGTATCGGCCACGCCTTGCACTTCGGCCAGCATGGGCTGCAATGCCCCCACACACAGGGTCAGTGCCACGCGCCCCTGCGCAAAGGTGATGCGCTGAAAGCCCGGCAGCAGCGCGTAGCACGCCTGCTGCAGCGCGGGTGCCAGCGGGTGGTCTGTGGTCAGGGCCACCGGCGCGCGCGCCACCGCCACGTAGTGCAGCATGCCGGGGCGATGGGGGTCGTCTTGCCAAGCCTGCCAGGTGTCAAGAAAGTGGCGGCCATCGTCCCAATCCGTGTCCAGCACGGTCCAGGAGGTTTTGTTTGCCCAGGCCAGGGGCATGGCGTCGGGTATCAGGCGCTGGGGGGCACGTAGCCTTGGGCAGCGTCGGCGCCGTCGCCGAAGAAGTGGTTTTCCATTTGGCGTGCCAGGTACTGGCGCGCGCGCGCGTCGGCCAGGTTCAGGCGGTTTTCGTTGACCAGCATGGTCTGGTGCTTGAGCCAGGCGGCCCAGGCTTCCTTGCTGACGCTCTCCCAGATGCGCTTGCCCAGCTCACCGGGGTAGGGTGGGAAATCCAGGCCTTCGGCCTCCTTGCCCAGCTTGATACATTGAACGGTGCGTGCCATGGCTAACCTTTGCAAATACAGTGTGTCGAAAATTCGGAATGCCGAATCTTATTCGGTTTGCATTGGCCTTTGCTGCGATGGGAACTTAGCCGGCACAATGCACACCAAGCATGCGCACGGCCCCGCAACGGGGCCCAACCTGGGAACACCATCTTGAACTTTGTGATGAACTGGATAGACAACGCGCCGCGCCGCGCCATGGCGCTGGTCAGCCTGACCTGCGTGGCCCTGTTGGCTTTTGGCCTGTATTTGCAACATGTGGTCGGCCTGGAGCCCTGTCCGATGTGCATCGTGCAGCGATATGCTCTTGTTTTGATAGCTGTTTGCGCAGCATTGACGGGGGCTACAGGCCGAAAAGGCTTGTATATCGGTGGCTCCGTGCTGCTGCTGGTGCTGGCCATACTGGGCGCGTTTGTGGCGGCTCGCCAAAGCTGGTTGCAGTGGTATCCGCCCGAGGTGGCCTCCTGCGGGCGCGACCTCTACGGCATGATAGAAAACTTTCCGCTGCAGCGCGTGATCCCCATGCTGCTCAAGGGCAGCGGCGATTGCACCAAGGTGGACTGGACCTTCCTGGGTGGCTCCATCGCCAACTGGTCGTTCCTGTGGTTCTGCGCGATGGCGGTCGTGGCCGCCGTATTGGGCTGGCGCCGCAGCACGCGCTAAGCTGGAAAAAACGACTGGAACAGGGTGCGTAATTTCTTGGCCGCCTCCAGTTCCAGCGGGCTCAGCATCTTGTCGGAATCCCAATCACAGTAGACCAGGCCTTCGACCCGGCTGTTGGCAATCGGCAGGATGATAAATTTGTTGACCTTGGGAAGCAGTTCTTTGTAATCCGCAAGCAAGGCCGTGGGGCGGAGCTTGGAAACATCGGTGATGGAGACATCCACATTGTTCTTGATAGCGGCATGAAAGGCCGTGGGCTTGAAGTCTGCCGAGATGCGCAGCCTTTGCCGCAGCAACTCCAGGTTGGCCCCGTGTCCGCACCGTATGTCATACCCTCCCGAGGGGGTGCGCATGAACAAAAGACAGTGGCTGGCGTGCAAGGTTTGCGCAAACGTGGCGAAGATGGCGTCGGCCAGTTCCTCCAGCGTCTTTTTCTGTTCCGTGCTCAGGGACTGGAACAAAGCCTCGAGCAGGTGTTCGGCACCGTCGCCATCCGGGCTGGTGGCGTGGATCGCCTCATATTTATGGGTCAGTAGGGCCGTTACTTGGGAGGTGTCGACGCCCGGCAAGTCCAACTGCGCGGCCAACGCTTTTACCTCGTCGAATTTGCCCTCGAACGTCAGGGTTGCCGCTGCGCTCGAAAACCGGGCCACGCCCACGAGGGTGGGGTCCCCGGTGCCATCGATGATGGCAACAATGGATGGCGGCAGTCGCCAACGCCGGGCTACAGCGGCACCGACCTCCTGCAGGGACATGCCCAGCACCTGCCGCTGCGCCTGATCCGGGTCCTTGCCAGACGCCACGGCTTGCTGGATGGCGGCCATTTCCTGCGGCAGGTGCCTGTCGGCCATAAGCCTTCCCAGGTCGTACATCAGGGCCGCAATGGAAACATCCTCAGAACGTTGTGCACAAACATTGCGAGCCAGTTCGGCCGAAAAAAGTACCTTGGACAGGCTCTCGTCGTCTTCGAGTTCAGCCGCCGTGACTACGGCGGTGCCCAAGACCAGATGCAACACTGCATCCGCCCCCAAAATGCTGACCGCCGCAAAGACCGAGTCCGCCGACTTGCTAATTGGGGCGTACATCACCGAGTTGGCGAGTTTCAACACTTTGTGTGTCAGCGCGGCGTCTTCCACAATATGGTTGACGACGTCACGGTGGCCTTTGCGGAAATCGTTCAGGGAGCTCAGCACTGCGCCCACGGTGTTCTCCAGCGCCGGCAGTCCTTTGGACGCCTGCATGGCAGCGAACAGTTTTTCCAATACAGGTTTGTTCATGCGACGGCCTTGGTGTGTGCCTGGATCAGGTCGGACAGTGCCTGGGCGGACATGGGCTTGCCCAGCAGGTAGCCCTGAACCAGATCGCAGCCAGATTCCCGCAGAAAGTCGAATTGCGTTTGTGTTTCCACACCTTCTGCAACCACCCGCAAGTTGATGCTGTGGGCCAGATCGATCATGGCAGAGATCAGTTTTTTGTCGGGTTCCGCAGCCGCAGGCCGGTGTTCAATAGCCCGGACAAAGGCCCGATCTATCTTGATGCTGGACACGGGCAGGCGTGTCAGATAGGCCAGGCTGGAAAAACCGGTTCCAAAATCATCAATGGAAAACCGCACGTTCTGCTCGCGCAGCGTTGCCAGGGCCCGCTCCGTTTTTTCCTGGCTGTGCATCAGGGTGGATTCGGTGATCTCCAAGATCACTTTGGCGGGCTCCACCTGGGCCTGGGCCAGGGTGTCGAGCACTTGCACGTCAAAGTCATCGGCGCCAAACTGGACCGGAGACACATTCACGGACATGACAAATTCCGGCAGCAGTGCCTGGAACGCGCGTAACTGGTGGCATGCATAGCGCAGCGCCCAACGGCCCAGGAAGGGCATGAGGCCACAGTCCTCGGCGATGGAGATGAACTTGTCGGGTGCCACCTCACCAAAGTCCCGGTTGTTCCAGCGCATGAGCGCCTCTGCACCCACGATCTGCCCCTGCATGTCGAATTGGGGCTGGAACACCATGTAGAACTCTCCCTCCTGGATGCCGTAATGCATGGCCGTGAGAATGGAGAAATCGCTGCTGTCGTCCGTCGGCGTGAACACGGTGATGCGGTTCCTGCCGGCATTTTTGGACCGGTACATCGCCGCGTCGGCGTTTTTCAATAGGTCGGAATAATCGTGGCCGTGCAGCGGGTACTGGGCAATCCCTACGCTGGCGCCCAGATAGGCGTTGTGGGGTGCCGTGTCGTAGGGGCGGGCAATGGCGTGCAAAACAGTGGTCAAGGTTGCCTTGGCGTTCTTGGCGTCCTTGCCTTCGAGCAGCAGGACGAATTCGTCGCCGCCCAGGCGCGCCACAAAGTCGGGCGGGCCCACAAACCTCTGCAGGCGCTTGGCAGTTTCCTCCAGCACCGCATCGCCCATGGCGTGTCCGAAGGTGTCGTTGACCTTCTTGAACCCGTCCAGGTCCAGCAGCGCTACCGAAAACAGGCCGTCCGATTCGGCCATTTTTTGCTCAATCACGCGCTTGAGGAAGGTGCGGTTGGGCAACGCCGTCAGTTCATCGTGCTCGGCCGCGTGCTGGAAATCGGCATTGCTGCTCTTCCAGGCAGAAATGTCCAGGACGCACAGCACGTACTGATCGGCCCCCATCAGGTGGTAGCCGCGGATATTGACCCACTGTTCTGTGCCTCCCTTGATGAGGCGCACGTCGCACACCAGAGACTCCTGGTGGGCACGCATGGGTAGCGTGATGGCGTCCACGTCCTGTGGGTGCAGCAATGCCAAAAAGTGGGTGGGAATGCTGTCCGGTTGGGATGCGCCCAGCCAGCGCAAGCCTTGCTCCGATATGAACTTGATGTGGAAATCCATATCCACGCGGAATATGGCATCCAGAACACGGTCCAATGTAGGAAGACTCATGGGAGGTAGGCGCTAGGATTTCTTATAGGTGGATAAGGCTACTGGCATCCGAAAGTCACACGTATTCTGCCCCACAAGCTAGGCCAGCTTTTTGACGAGCACCTGACTCTTGCGGTCCCAGTTGTATTTGCGCTTGCGTGCCTCGGGCAGCCATTCGGGGTCGACCTGGTTGAAGCCGCGCTTGAGGAACCAGTGCATGGTACGCGTGGTCAGCACAAAAATGCTGTCCAGCCCGGCCGCCTTGGCGCGCTGTTCCACACGCTTCAAGACGCGTTCTCCATCGCCCTGGCCCTGCACATCGGGGGACACGGTCAACGCCGCCATTTCTGCGGTCTTGGCTTCGGGGTAGGGGTAGAGCGCCGCGCAGGCGAAGATCACACCGTCGTGTTCGATGATGGTGTAGTTGCCCGCGTCGCGCTCGATCTCGGTGCGGCTGCGTTTGACCAGCGTGCCGTCTTTCTCGAATGGCTCGATCAGTTGCAAGATGCCGCCCACGTCCTCTTCAGTCGCCTCGCGCAGGCTTTCCAGCTTTTCATCCACCACCATGGTGCCAATGCCGTCATGCACATACACCTCCAGCAGAATGGCGCCGTCCACGGCAAACGGAATGATGTGGCTGCGCTCCACACCGGCCTTGCAGGCCTTCACACAGTGCTGCAGGTAGAAGGCCACGTCGGTGGGCTGGTTGGCGGCAGGCAGTGCCTTGAGCAGCTTCTCGGCCGCCGCCAAAGGCAGTTCGGTGTCTATGGGGTTGTCTTCACTGGCGGGCTGGGTCGGGTCCATGCGGATGCCGGGTACCTCGGTCAAGAAGATCAGCTTGTCGGCTTGCAGCGCGGTGGCCACGCTGGTTGCGACTTCTTCCATATTGAGATTGAAGGCCTCTCCGGTAGGCGAAAAGCCGAAAGGAGACAGCAACACCATCGCGCCCATGTCCAGCGTGCGGGTGATACCTGCAATGTCCACCTTGCGTACCAGGCCGCTGTGCTGGAAATCCACGCCGTCCACAATGCCAACAGGGCGGGCCGTGATGAAGTTCCCGGAGATCACGCGCACCGTGGAATCCGCCATGGGTGTGTTCGGCAGGCCCTGGCTAAAGGCGGCCTCAATCTCATAGCGCAACTGGCCCGCCGCTTCCTGCGCGCAGTCCAGTGCCACCTCGTCGGTGATGCGGATGCCGTGGCTGTACTTGGGCGCATGGCCCTTTGCCTTGAGTTGCTCATTCACCTGGGGCCGAAAGCCGTGCACCAGCACGATCTTTACCCCCATGCTCTGGATCATGGCCAGATCCTGCGCCAAGTGCTGCAGCTTGCCGGCTGCAATCGCTTCCCCGGCAATGCCCACCACAAAGGTTTGGTTGCGAAATTTGTGGATATAAGGCGCGACCGACCGGAACCAGGGCACAAAGGTGAAGTTGAAAACAGAGGTCATGGGCGGGGCAGGGGCGGGTGTGGAGTCGGGCTGGGATAATTCGCAATTCTCTACGAAGACCACGCCTTGACAGTCAGCCCATTGCAAATCGAATTCCCAGAGTCGCTCCCGGTGTCGGGCAAACGCGACGAAATCATGGACGCCATTGCCGCGCACCAAGTAGTTATTGTCTGTGGCGAGACCGGTTCGGGCAAGACCACCCAGCTCCCGAAGATCGCTTTGGCGATGGGAAGGGGCAAGCGCAACTACCCTGAAGGGCAGCGCGGCAAGCTGATTGGCCACACCCAGCCACGCCGGATAGCTGCTTCGTCGGTTGCCAAGCGCATTGCCGAAGAGCTGAAAACGCCGCTGGGTGATGTGGTGGGCTTCAAGGTGCGGTTTCAGGACCGCCTGTCCAAGGACGCTTCGGTCAAGCTGATGACCGACGGCATTCTGCTGGCCGAGACACAGACTGACCCGCTGCTCAACGCCTACGACACCATCATCATTGACGAAGCGCACGAACGCTCGCTGAACATCGACTTCCTGCTGGGTTACCTGCGGCAGATATTGCCGCGCCGCCCGGACCTCAAAATCATTGTTACCTCGGCCACGATCGATGCGCAGCGCTTCGCGGACCATTTCAAGTCCAGCAAGGGCCCGGCGCCGGTCATCATGGTGTCCGGGCGCATGTTCCCGGTGGAGCAGCGCTACCGACCGTTCGAGGAAAGCCGCGAGTACGACCTGAACAATGCGATTTCCGACGGCGTGGACGAGCTGTGGCGCGATCCGCACAACCAGGGTGACATCCTGGTTTTCCTGCCCGGCGAGCGCGAGATTCGGGAGGCCGCCGACCATTTGCGCAAGCACCTGTCGCACCAGCCGGTACTGCGCGGGGCTGAAGTGCTACCGCTGTTTGCCCGACTGAGCCCCGCCGAGCAGGACCGCATATTCGACGGCCACACCGGGCGGCGTATTGTGCTGGCCACCAATGTGGCCGAAACCTCGCTCACCGTTCCGGGCACCCGATACGTCATTGATGCAGGCACAGCACGCGTGAAGCGCTACAGTTTCCGTAGCAAGGTGGAGCAATTGCTGGTGGAGCCCATCAGCCAAAGCTCGGCCAACCAGCGTGCCGGGCGCTGCGGGCGTGTGGCCAACGGCATCTGCATCCGCCTGTACGACCAGAAGGACTTTGACGGGCGACCACGCTTTAACGACCCGGAAATTCTGCGCTCGTCGTTGGCAGGCGTCATCCTGCGGATGAAATCGCTGCATCTGGGCATCGTGGAGGATTTCCCGTTTCTGGAGCGGCCCAGTGGCCGCGCGATTGCCGATGGCTACCAGTTGCTCAACGAACTGGGCGCGGTGGACGATGCAAATGAATTGACACCGCTGGGTGCCGAGTTGTCAAGGTTGCCGCTGGACCCGCGTGTCGGGCGCATGTTGCTGGAGGCCCGTTCGCGAGAGGCGCTGGACGAGGCGCTGGTGATCGCCTCGGCGCTGAGCGTGCAGGACGTGCGCGACCGGCCTATGGAGGCGCAGCAGCAGGCCGATGCCGCGCACCAGAAGTTTGACGACGAGAAGAGTGAGTTCACCGGCTACCTGAAGCTGTGGAAGTGGATCCACGACGCACGCGGTGAAAAGTCCGTTACCGCCACCACGGCAACCACGGGCCAGCACAAGCTGACCAACCGCCAGTACGAGCAGTTGCTGCGGCAGAACTTTGTCAACATGCGCCGTGTGCGCGAGTGGAAAGACATCCATTCACAGCTCCATACGGTCGTAGCTGAGCACAAATGGCGCTTGAACACCAAGCCCGCCAGCTACGAACAGTTGCACCTGTCCATGCTGTCCGGCCTGCTGGGCAATATCGGCTGCAAGCTCGAAGAGGGCCAGAACGGCGAGTATCTGGGTGCACGCAGCATCAAGTTCTTCGCCCACCCTGGCGCCCACCTGACCAAGAAGCCGGGCAAGTGGATTGTGGCGTCCGAGCTGGTGGAAACCACGCGCCTGTTTGGCCGGGGCATTGCCCATATCGAACCACAGTGGCTGGAAAACGTGGGCGGGCATCTGTTGAAGAAGCAGTTGCTCGATCCGCATTGGGAAAAGAAAGCCGCCGAGGTGGTGGCGCTGGAGCGGGCCACGCTGTATGGCATCGTGGTCTACAGCGGGCGCAAGGTGAACTATGGTCGCGTGGACCTGCATGGCGCGCGCGAAATCTTTATCCGCGAAGCGCTGGTCGGCAAGGAGTGGGAAACCACGCTGCCGTTCCTGGCCGCCAACCAGAAGCTGATCAAGCAGGTGGAAGACCTGGAACACAAGGCGCGCCGCCAGGACGTGCTGGTGGACGACGAGCTGATCTATGCGTTTTACGACCAGCAGTTGCCGGCCGACGTGTGCAGCGGTTACAGCTTTGAGCGCTGGTACCGCGAAGAGGTCAAGAAGCAACCCGATCTGCTGAAGCTGACCCGCGAAGAGTTGATGCGCCACGAGGCGGCAGGCATCACCACCGCATCCTTTCCCAAGACCATCCGCCTGGGCGGCGTGGACTGTGCTGCCACCTATTTGCACGAACCCGGTGATGCGCGTGATGGCCTGACCGTGACCATTCCGCTGTTTGTGTTGAACCAGGTCAACGACGAACGGTGTGAATGGCTGGTGCCCGGCATGCTGAAAGACAAGGTGCAGGCGCTGCTCAAGACCCTCCACCAACGCCCACGCAGCCGGTTGGTGCCCTTGCCCGATACCGCGACCAAGTTCGCCGAGCTGCTTACCGCGCCCGAGAAGTTTGGCCATGGTGGATTGGTGGAGGCGGTGCTGAAGCTGGTGCGCGAAGCAACTTCGCTGGACATTGTCAAAGCCGACATCAAGGTCGACATGCTGACGCCGCATTTCTTCATGAACTTCCGCGTGGTGGACGAGCATGGCCGGCAACTGGGGCAGGGGCGAAATCTGGGCGCGCTCAAGGCCGAACTGGGCAGCCAGGCGCGCGGGGCGTTCCAGGCGCTGGCCTCGCTGAAGCTTGCACAGGGTGCCGGCACGGTAAATTCAGAGTCAAATCGGCCTGCAGCCGGCGTACCAACTGCGCAAGCAGCTCCTAAAAGCGTAGCAAATGCAGTGCCAAAGGCTGCACCCCAGAACAACGCACCGAGCATTCTGGACGGCCGCTACACCGCCTGGACATTCGGCGAATTGCCCGAGCTGCTGGAAATCCGCAAGGGCGGCCAGACGCTGATTGGTTTCCCGGCATTGATCGACGCGGGCGATGCAGTGACGGTGGAAGTGTTCGACGAGCCGGAGGTCGCCGCCGCCAAACACCGCGCCGGCCTGCGCCGGCTGTTTGCCATCCAGATCAAGGATGCGCTGAAGTACTTGGAAAAGAACATCCCCGACCTGCAGAAGATGGCAGTGGCCTACATGAACGTGGGCAAGGCGGACAACGGCAGCGGCGGAGGAACGATAGAGGAACTGCGTGAGCAGATCATCGCCGTGGCGCTGGACCGCGCCTTTCTGCTGGACCCGCTGCCTACCGACGAGTTCGCCTTCAAGCGCCGCATTGAGGAAGGGCGCGGGCGTCTGACCCTGATCGCCAATGAGGTGGCGCGCATGGCCAGCGTCATCCTGCTGGAGTTCGCCACCGCGGCGCGCAAGGTCAAGGACACCAAAAACGCGCCAGACGCAACCACCGACGCACAGCAGCAGCTCAACCGCCTGATCCCCAAGAAGTTCCTGCAGGCCACGCCGTGGGAGAGATTGCAGCACCTCGCGCGTTACCTCAAGGCCATCACGCTGCGCCTGGACAAATACCGTGCCGATCCGGCGCGCGATGCGGCGCGCATGGCCGAGCTGCGCCCGCAGGAGCAGCGCTACTGGCGCCTGGTGGCCGAGCGCAAGGGTGCTGCCGATGACCGTATGCAGGAGTTCCGTTGGTTGCTCGAGGAACTGCGCGTGAGTTTCTTCGCGCAGGAGCTGCGCACGCCGCAGCCGGTGAGCGTGAAGCGGTTGGAAAAGGCCTGGGCGCAACTGTCAAGCTGAGTCCAGGCTTTTCAGCGCAGACACACATCTGGTGGGCGCGACTGGACTCCATTGCACAGCCCAACCCCACGTGTCTTGCCACTACACTGTGCCCACACGAGGAGACGCATATGGCCCAGGTTGCCACTGAAGGCGTGGTTTTCCCCACTGCCGCCGATGGTTCTCGCAGCACTACCCGCACTGGCGCGGAAATACTGGCCGCCGCCTTGCGGCCGCTAAACCCCGAGCAGGCCGATGCGGCTCTGCGCGAAAACCACTGGCGCCGTACCTACCCTGCGTACTTTCGTCACTTGGTGCAAGATGCGCTGGAATCCGGCGAGCTGGCCCTGGCCAGCGCCCGCGCCGGTCTGGAGGCGGCCTGGCACAACATGCGCTGGGAACAGGACGGCCGGCAAATGTCGCTGCACAGTGGCTTGGCCACCCACACCCCGCATTTCCAGACCCTGAGCTTGCGTGGCAAGGGGGAAGCGGCCGTCGCACCCTGGACTGTGCCGCTGCATGGCGAGCAGCTCAGCGGCGAACGCTTGCGTATGAAGATTGCCGACTGGCTGGCCCGCGGCATCATCGAGCCGTCTGCGGCCAGTGCGTTGGAACGCTGCCTGGCCCACCCGGAGTGGTTTGACCTGTCGGACCGCACCATGGTGCTGTTGGGCGCCGGCAGCGAGGCCGGCCCGTTGCGCTGGCTGACACGCTGGCGCGCCAATATCGTGGCGGTCGATATCAACCGGCCCGAGGTTTGGCAACGCATTGCAGACATTGCCCTGGCTGGTAATGGCACTTTGCAGGTACCGCTGCGCCACGGCCATGGGGTGGCCAGCACCGACGACTGGATGGCCCGGGCCGGCGCCAACCTGATTACCGAGGCTCCAGGCATTGCCGCCTGGATCACCGGCTTTGCTGGCCCGCTGGATGTGGCCTCGCTGGCCTACCTGGACGGTGAGCGCCATGTGCGTGTGGCCTTGGGCATGGACATGGTGGTACAGGCCGCCTGTAACGCCAACCCGCTGACCACGCTGGCCTTTCTGGCCACACCTACCGACATGTTCGCGGTGGCGCGCGAAACGGCGCAGGCTGCCATGGATGCCTACAAAGAGCGGCCGTTGACCAGCCGTACGCTGCAAAGCTCACTGCATCTGGCCACTGGTGACCGATTCTTCCAGCCCAATATGGAAGAGTTCGTACGCGGCCCCAATGGCACCCAGTATGGGGTGGCTGACAGCATGGTGATCGAGCAGGGCCCCAACTACGCGCTGGCCAAACGTCTGCAGCAGTGGCGTGCGCTGCTGGCCCGGGCCCAGGGGCACCGTGTGTCGCTCAATGTTGCACCCAGCACCACCACACTATCGGTCACCAAGAACCCGCTGCTGGCCGCTGGCTTTGCCGGTGCCAGCAGTTTTGGCCTGGAGGTGTTTGAGCCCGAAACCACCAATGCCCTGATGGCAGCCCTGTGGGTGCACGACCTGCGCAGTGACCAGTCTGCGGCCAATCCGGCGCGGCCCCTGGCCCACCCGCTGGAGCTGTTCATGGACAACGCCTGCCATGGCGGCCTGTGGCGTTCGGCCTACCTGCCGCGTTCGGCCCTGCCCATGGCGGCTGCATTGGGCTGGGTGCGCAAGCGCTTCAAATCATGAACAGATAGCGACTTTTCAGTCACAATCCGCGCTGGCTACACAGGAAACGAGTCCCATGAGCACTATGGTCAATGGCTTGAGCCGGGAGACGCTTGAAACGCGCATGACTGTCTTTCGCACCGGGGAGTACGGTGACTCCGCCTATGTGATCGAAAGTGGGTGCGTGGAAGTGCTGGTCGGCCCCGATGACGCCACCAAACGGGTGGCCGTGCTGACGGTAGGCGCCATGTTTGGCGAGGTGGCCCTGCTGGACCGCCAGCCACGTACCGCGACCGTGCGTACCCTGATGCCCACCAGCCTGGTGCGCATCGACCGCGCCCATGTGGAAGAACTGCTGCTACGCGCCGACCCGGTCATCCAGTACCTGCTGCGGCTGATGTTGCAGCGCTTTCGCAACTCCAGCGGCACGCCGGCCCAGGATGATCCGCTCTCGGCCGAGGACCTGCATTCGGCCGCCGTCCATACGCTGTCTCTGGCCCACGATCTGGCCGATGGCATTGACAATGACCAGTTGGCGCTGTACTTCCAACCCATCATCCTGCTGGAGAACAAATCCCTGATCGGTTTCGAGGCGCTGGTGCGCTGGGAACACCCCCAGCAGGGGCTGATCAGCCCGGACGAGTTCATCCCTCTGGCTGAAAAGACCGGCCTGATCCACCGCGTGGGCGAATGGGTGTTGCAACATGCCCTTGATGCGTGGCCCGATTTGCGCGATCTGTGCACGGACGACGTCCGCCACCACCGCTTCCTGAGCGTGAACCTGTCGGCCCCGGAACTCTGTGAGCCCGATATTGTCAACAAGGTGCAGGCGTCTTTGGCTCGGCGGCAGATGCAACCCCACGAACTGAGGATTGAACTTACGGAAACCGTGATTGTCAGTAGCTTGGACGCCGTGTCACGCACCCTCAATGCCCTGCGCGCTCTGGGCGTGGGAATTGCGTTGGACGATTTCGGCACCGGCTACGCCGGCCTGGACTACCTGCAAACGCTGCCGTTTTCCTGCATCAAGATCGACAAGGTGTTTGTCCAGCAGATGCACAGCGCGGAACGCAGCTTCCAGATCGTCAAATCGGCACTGGGGCTGTCGCGCCAGCTCGAACTGACCACGGTGGCAGAGGGCATCGAGGACGCCGCCACGGCGTCTGCCTTGCAGGCCATGGGGTGCACCTATGGACAGGGTTACTACTTTGCTCGCCCCATGCCGGCACAGGACATGCCCGCCTGGGCCCAAGCCTTCGCATCGCAGCGTTAATTACAACGCTTGCAGGCGCGCCAGAGCGGAACGCAGGGTGTCGTCCTGCTTGGCAAAACAAAAACGCACCACGCGCTGGTCGAAGCCATCGCCATAGAAGGCCGACAGCGGAATGGCCGCCACCCCGATTTCGCGGGTTAGCCACTGGCAGAAGTCGGCTTCGTTCAGATCGCTGACAGCCGAGATGTCCACGCACTGGAAATAGCTGCCTTCACTGGGCAGCAGTCGCAAGCGGGTCTGCTGCAGGCCGGCGCGAAACAGGTCGCGTTTGCGCTGATAAAACGCTGGCAGGTCCAGGTAGGGAGCCGGATCGCCCAGGTAGGCGGCAAGCCCATATTGCACCGGCGTGTTGACCGTGAACACGTTGAATTGGTGCACCTTGCGAAACTCGGTCATCAGTGCGGCCGGCGCGGCAACGTAGCCCACCTTCCAGCCGGTGACGTGAAAGGTTTTACCGAAGCTGGAAACCACAAAGGCACGCGACGCCAGGCCAGGGAAGCGCGCCGCGCTTTCATGCTGGGCACCGTCGAAGACCATGTGTTCATAGACTTCGTCGCTGATCAACAGGATATTGGTCGGAGCCAACAGTTCCTGCAGGGCCAGCATGTCGGCGCGCGACCACACCGTGGCGCTGGGGTTGTGCGGCGTGTTAATCAGGATCGCTCGGGTACGCGGTGTGATGGCGGCGCTGATCTTGGCAAAATCGGGGCGGAAGCTGCCGGGTGTCAGCGGTACGCGCACGGCAACACCGCCGGCCAGTTCGATATTGGGCACGTAGCTGTCGTAGCAGGGGTCCAGCACGATAACTTCGTCGCCCGGGTGGACGATGGCCAGGATCGCGGTGATGATCGCCTGTGTGGCCCCCGCTGTGATGGTAATTTCGTCTGTAGCCCTGTATTGACGGGCGTGAAGCGCTTCTATTTTTGTAGCAATTTCCTCGCGCAGTGCTGGCACACCGGGCATGGGCGGATACTGGTTGTGGCCGGCCTGCATGGCCTGCGTGACCTGGTTCACCAGGCTTGGGTCGCAGGCGAAGTCGGGGAAGCCCTGGCCCAGGTTCACCGCCTGGTGCTCGACGGCCAGTGCCGACATCACGGTAAAAATGGTGGTGCCGACCTGAGGCAGGCGGCTGACCACTGCTGGGGTTTCAGAGTTCATAGTCGCTCACATGGCCATCCATGGCCTTGGCAATCAGGCCGCGGTTCAGGCGGCTGCTAAGCAGTTCGGCAAAGGTGTAGACAAAGTTGCGCAGGTAGGCGCTGCGCTTGAAAGCCACGCGCGCCACGTTCTGGCCGAACAACTGGCCGGCGGGGCGCACCACCAGGCCGCCCTTGCCGCCGTTGTTTTCGCAGTCGTCCTGCACATCGCGCACAGCCATCTCGGCCGCAATGCCCACGCCCAGGCCCAGGCGCACATAAGTCTTGATCACGTCGGAATCGATGGCCTCGAGCGCTATGCGCGGTTGCAGCTTCTTGGCAGCAAAAGCCAGATCAATTTTGGTGCGGCCCGTGAAAGAAGGGTGGTAGGTGATCAGCGGCTCCAGCGCAACATCTTCCAGGGTGATACGTTCCTTGTGGGCCAGCGGGTGCTCGGCTGGAAGCACCAGCATGTGCTGCCATTCGTAGCAGGGCAGGGTGACCAGTTCGGAGTAGGCCGCCAGCGATTCGGTGGCAATGCCGATTTCGGCCACCTCGTCGATCAGCATGCGGGCTACCTGGTCGGGCGCGCCCTGGTGCAGGCTGATGTTGACCTTGGGGTAGGCGCTGCGCAAAGCAGCCACTTTTTCGGGCAGCACGTAGCGGGCTTGCGTGTGGGTGGTGGCGATGGACAGGGTACCGCTGTCTTCGGCGCTGTACTGTTCGCCAATGCGTTTGAGGTTGCCAACCTCGCGCATGATGAGCTCAATGCTCTTGAGCACGTGCTGACCGGGCTCGGTAATGCGCTTGAGCCGCTTGCCATGGCGTGCAAAAATTTCCACGCCCAGCTCCTCTTCCAGTTCGATGATGGCCTTGGACACACCGGGCTGGGACGTGTGCAGTGCCTTGGCCGCCTCGGTCAGGTTGAGATTGCGGCGGGCGGCTTCCTGGACGAAGCGGAACTGGTGTAGGTTCATATCAAATTTCAACTAAAGATGAAATTTATTATGCCTCAAAAGTCTATAAAAGCAGGCCTTCCAGCGCAATTTCCGCCATCACTTGCACCAGGCGTGGGTTCTCCCCCACAGCGGCCTGCAGACTGAATTGCACTTCGGGATGCTCCCGGCGCAGGGCGTCCACCATGCGCGGCAAATCCTCTCGCGCATGCTTACCCACGCCTAGAAACAGCGGCACGATGGCAATTGCAGGTATGCCCTGGCCCACCAAGGCGGCAACGGCCTGGCCAAGCGGGGGCGTGCTGAGTTCCAGATAGGCACACGTCACCGGCGTCTGGGGCGAGAGCACCGCCAGGCGCTGCGCCACAGCCTCGATAGGGCGGTGCCACAGCGGGTCGCGCGAACCGTGGGCGAACAACACAATGCCGTGCATACCGGCGGCCATGTTCATCGCCGCAGGACCAGCCAGCTGAAGGCCGAGAGCGACAGCAGCGAATAAATCAGCCCCGGCAACGCCGCGGTGAACCACGGCTGCCAGCCGCGCAGGGTGCCCAGGTCACCCAGCACGTTGTTGAGCAGCACAAAGCTGATGCCCGCCATCACGCCGCCGAACACATAACTGGCAATGCTGCCCGAGCGGAAATGCAGGTAGGCAAAAGGCAGGGCCAGCACCACCATCACCAGGCAGCTCATGGGATAGAACACCTTCTTCCAGAACTGGACCTGGTATTTCTGGGCAGACTGGCCGTTGGCCTCCAGGTGGCGTATGTACTGGAACAGGTCAATCGTGCCCATGCGCTCAGGGCGCAGCACCGCAGCGGCCACCATTTCGGCGCTGATTTGCGAGGGCCAGCGAAAGTTGTCCGCAAAAGTGCGATCCACGTGGGTGGCCTGCTGGTCGGTCGTGAACTCGGTACGGTCTACCTTGTCCAGCAGCCAGTCATCGTGCTCGCCAAAACGCGCGGTCTGCCCTTGGGTCATGGACACCAGATAGCCCTGGTTGTCGAACTCAAAGATACGGACATCCTTCATATTGCCATCGGAATCCAGTGCGCCAACGTTGACCGCATAGTTGCCATAGGCCTGCTTTTCCTTGAGCCAGGCCCCGGTCTTGCCCACTGTAATGCGGCCCTGGAACTGCGACTTGAGCAACTGTGCTGTGCGGTCGGCCAGCGGAGCCACGTAGTCCCCCACAGCAAAGGTAAACACCACAAAGCCCACGCCCAGCAGCAGCAGCGTGCGCAGGGCGCGCCAGGGCCCCAAGCCGCTGGTGCGCAGAATGGTGAATTCCGAACTCTGGGCAAAACGGGCCATCACAAATATGGTGCCAATCAGCACCGTGATCGGCAACAGTTCATAGACATGGCTGGGCACCATCAATGCCACGTAGGCCATGGCCTGCGGCAATTTGTAACCTACGGCACTGAAACGGCCCATGGCTTGCAGTTCTTCGACAAAGTCAAAAAAGAAAAACAAGGCGATAAAGCCTACGGTGACCAACACGACGGCGGTCACCACCTCGCCGTAGAAAAGGCGTCTGAGGGTCTTCATGCCGCGTCTCCTGCAGCGGTGGTCCGAGGGCGGCGCATGACCCAGTTGTTGTGGCGTTTGGCCAGCCACAGCAGGCCCAGCGCAAGCGCACCGCCATGCAAGGCCACCAGGAAAACAGGCAAGCTCACCTGTCCTGCGCCAATCCAGCTCTTGCCCAGTACCAAGAGGTTGAAGTAGACGATGAAGGCCAGAAAGGCCACCCCCAGGTTGGCCGTGCGCCCCACGCGCGGATTCACCCCCGCAGCCGCCAGGCCGATGACGACAAAGTTGAAAGCCGCCAGGGTCAAGCCCATGCGCCAAGACAGCTCCGCCCAATGCTGGGGCAGGGGCTCCTGGATAAGCGCCAGCGTGCTCTTGGCGCTGAAGGGAACGTAGCTGCGGGCCGATTGGTCGTCCGCCCCCACGCGGGCGCCATAGCGCTCGAACACGCTGATGCTCATGTCCGGCTTGCCGCGGTTCTTTTCCAGCCGCTGCCCGTTTTGCAGTACCAGAAAGCGGTCCGGGCCCATCACTTCCACATGGCCAGTGCGCGCCGAGGTGACGGTTTCCTTGCCTTGTTCATTGGTGGCGATGAAGACATTGCTGCCAGACTGCTTGTCCCGGGCATCCTTCTCGATGAAAAACACCCGGTCCCCGTTGGCGGATTCCTGAAACTGACCGGGCTCAATACGGGCAATGTCACCGCGCTTTTCGTACTTGTCGCGCAAGTCCTCAATGCGGCCAAAGGCCCAGGGCAGGATGAAGAAGGCCAACGCCAGAATCAGCACCAGAATCGGCCAGGCAAAGCGGAACAGGGGTTTGAGCAATGAAGCCAGGCCACGCCCGCTGCCAAACCAGATCACCATCTCGCTGTCGCGGAACATGCGGGTCAGCACATTGAGTACGGCGATGAACAAGCTCATGGACAGGATGGTGGGCATGTCAGACAGCACCGTGTAGCCCATGATGATCATCACGTCGGTCGGGTTGAAGGTACCGCGCGATGCTTCGCCCACCGTGCGTATCAATGTCATGGTCATCACCACCGTCACCAGCACCACCAGGGTGGCGCCAAAACTGCGTGCAAGTTCTTTGCGGATGGAGGAATGGAATAACATTGCGGCGAAATAAAAGGCGAATTATGAACTTTGAAATCGAACCCCTGGGTCTGGCTGCCATCGCCAGCGAAAAATGCGATGTTCTGGTGCTGCTGGTCCCGCAGGACTTCAAGCCTGCCAAAGACACGTTGTCCCAACTGGTCGCACCGGCCCTCAAGGCGGGCGACCTGGAAACTAAACCCGGCAAGCTGCTGTCGCTGTACCGCCCCGCGCAGATACAGGCCACGCGGGTGCTGCTGGTTGGCGCAGGCGATGGCTCGGCACGCCAGGTGCGTACTGCGCTGGGCACCGCCCTGGCGGCCGCCAAATCACCGGCCCTGAAAAAACTGGTGGTGGGCTTTGCCATGCCGGCCCAGGAGCAGGCCGTGCGTGCCGCCGTCATGGCGATTGCAGACGCCAGCTATGTATTCACCACCACCAAGTCCAAGGCCGAGGGACGCACCCTGAACAAGGTGCTGATTGCCGCCAGCAATGCGAGCGAGCTGCAGCAGACATTCGAGCGCAGTGTCGCCACCGTAAGTGGGGTCGAACTGGCCAAGGAATGGGCCAACCGGCCCGCCAACCATGCCACGCCCACGCTGCTGGGGCAGGCGGCACAGGCGCTGGCCAAGCTGCCCAAAATCAGTTGCGAAGTGCTGGGCCCCAAAGAGGTTGCGAAGCTGGGCATGGGCTCTTTCATGGCGGTGGCCCAGGGCTCGGACCAGCCCCTGCGCTTCATTGTGTTGCGCTACGACGGTGCCGCCAAGTCCAAGGCGCCGGTGGTGCTGGTGGGCAAGGGCATTACCTTTGACAGCGGCGGCATCTCCATCAAACCGGCTCCCGACATGGACGAAATGAAGTTCGACATGTCCGGTGCAGCTAGCGTGCTGGGCGTGTTCCGTACCCTGGGCCAGCTCAAGCCCGCCATCAATGTGGTTGGGCTGATTCCGGCCTGCGAAAACCTGTTGAGCGGGCGCTCCGTCAAGCCCGGAGATGTGGTGACGAGCATGAGCGGCCAGACCATTGAGATTCTCAACACCGACGCCGAAGGCCGCCTGGTGTTGTGCGACGCATTGACTTATGCCGAACGCTTCAAGCCTGTGGCCGTGGTGGACATCGCGACCCTGACCGGTGCCTGCGTGGTGGCCCTGGGCGGTGTGCGCAGCGGCCTGTTTGCTTCCAATGATGCGCTGGGCGATGCGTTGGCTGCGGCTGGCGATAGTGCGCTGGATTTGTGCTGGCGCATGCCGCTAGACGACGACTATGCCGAAGGGCTTAAGACCAATTTTGCCGACGTCGCCAACGTGGCGGGGCGTGCCGGTGGCGCCATCACCGCTGCGAAGTTTTTGCAGCGCTTTACGGAAAAGTTTGCCTGGGCCCATCTGGACATTGCGGGGACCGCCTGGAAGAGCGGGGCGGCCAAGGGGGCTACGGGTCGGCCAGTAGGCTTGCTGGTCGAATATCTGTTGGCGCAGGCCGGCAGCAAGTGAGCGCAACCTGGTGACCGAGGTCGCTTTTCACTTTGGCGCGCCCGACAAACTGGCGTACACCTGCCGCTTGTTGCGCAAGGCAACGGCCAGCGGTGCACGTGTCACGGTGCTGGCCGAAGCGCCTGACATGCAGCAACTGGACACCGATCTGTGGGCGCTGTCTCCTACAGATTTTGTCGCCCACTGCACCCAGGGGACAGACGATGCGGTCATGCAACGCTCAGCCGTCGCACTGGTGCATCAGCTTGATGCGGCCCCCGCTCACCGGGAGGTGCTGGTCAACTTGGGAATCCAGGTGCCGGCAGGCTTCCCAGAGTTTGCACGTGTGATCGAAGTGGTCAGCCTGGACGATGCGGATCGTCGAGCAGCGCGGCAGCGGTGGAAGCACTATGTGGATCTGGGATACGCCATCACGCGCCACGATTTGGCCTTGAAAGGAACCAGCTGATGTCCTCCACCAAGACCACGCCGCGCTTTTTGCCCACACTCACGGAAGTGGTGCAGCCCGGCAAGCCTGCGGATGCGCGGGCGCCAGTCAAGGACGAAGACCAGCTCGTGGAGCGGATCACCGAGCGCGCAGTGGCCTCCGTACAGGCGCAGTTGCAAACGGTGTTGCAGTCCCTGGTAGATACACACGTACAGATGCTCGCGCAACGTCTGCGCGAAGAAACTGACAAAGCGATCCGGACCGCGGTGGCGCAGGCCTTGGTGCAAGAGACACAGCTCCGGGATTGAGTCACGGCTGAAATGTCTCTGCGCACACCGTTCTTTATCTTTTTCAATTGCGGGGTTGTTTATGCAATGCAAAGTATTGGCTACTTTGGCCGTAGTAAGCGCAGCTGCGCTACTAAGCGCCTGCGGCAGACCGGAAGCGCCAGCCGCGCCGATACAAACCTCCGACACAAATGCGGTTGTGGTGAAAATTGGCCATGTAGGCCCTACCAGTGGGGCCATTGCCCACCTCGGTAAAGACAATGAAAACGGTGCCCGTTTGGCCGTCGAAGAACTCAATGTTGCAGGGGTAGTCCTTGGGGGGCAGAAGGTCACGCTGGAACTGATGGCAGAAGACGATGCCGCCGACCCCAAGCAGGGCGCAGCCGTCGCGCAAAAACTGGTGGACGCCAAAGTTGCCGGCGTGATCGGCCATCTGAATTCGGGCACCACTATTCCTGCGTCCAAGATCTACAGCAATGCCGGTATTCCTCAGATCTCTCCCTCTGCGACCAACCCCAAGTACACGCGCCAAGGCTTCAAGACCACCTTTCGCATCGTGGCTGACGACGCCCAGTTGGGCGGCACCTTGGGTAAGTACGCCGTAGGCACACTCAAGGGACGCGCCATCGCCGTGATTGATGACCGTACCGCCTATGGGCAGGGCGTGGCGGAGGAGTTTGCCAAGGCTGTGGCGGATGCAGGGGGCAAAGTGGTGGCGACCGAGTTCACTACGGATAAGGCGACCGACTTCAACGCCATCCTGACCACTATCAAGGGGAAAAAGCCCGACCTGGTGTTTTTCGGTGGCATGGACGCGGTGGCTGGCCCCATGCTCAAGCAGATGAAAGCACTTGGCATCAAGGCCAAGTTCATGGGCGGTGACGGCATTTGTACGGTCGAACTGGTCAAGCTTGGTGGTGATGCGATTGCGGACGACCAGGTCTATTGCGCAGAAGCCGGTGGCGTGGAGGGAGAAGCCAAAGCCGGTATGGACGCGTTCAAGGCGAAATTCAAGGCCAAGTTTGGTGCCGATGTGCAGGTTTATGCGCCCTATGTGTATGACAGCGTGAAGCTCATGGTGGCGGCCATGGTCAAAGCGGGCTCTTCCGACCCCGCAAAATATCTGCCGGTACTGGCTGCCACAACTGACTACAAGGGCGTGACCGGCCCCATCTCTTTTGACAAAAAGGGCGATATCAAAAACGGTGCCTTGACTCTGAAGACAGTCCGATCCGGTGCGCTTGAAACTTTGGCGGTGATCCGCTGACTGCCGGGCGCAGGCCCACATACGAGTCCCTTTTTGCGCCGCCTGGGGCACGGCTTGGCAAAAACCGGGAAGAACTCAGGTTAGAATACGAGGCTCTGGAGCGGTGGATGAGCGGTTTAAGTCACACGCCTGGAAAGCGTGCGTGGGGTAAAACCCACCGCGGGTTCGAATCCCGCCTGCTCCGCCAGAAAAGCAAAAACCCCGTTGCGTTGTACGCGGCGGGGTTTTTTGTTGCCTTCCCGTATCTTGGTTTACTTGTTGCCCTGCACCATCTTCATGGCCGTGGCGATCAGGGTCGAAACCTCACTCATGTTGGCGGGAATGATCAGCGTGGTCGTCGCGTCTGACGCCACTTTGCTGTAGGCCTCCACGGCCTTTTCTGCGACCTTGAGTTGCACTGCCTGTTCGCCGCCCGGCTGCTTGATCGCAGCGGCAATGCGCTCGATGGCGGCCGCGGTGGCCTGGGCCACGGCGGTGATCGACGCGGCTTCACCTTGGGCCTTGTTGATGACGGCCTGCTTTTCACCCTCGGAGCGGGCAATGAAGGCCTCGCGCTCGCCGGTGGCAATGTTGATCTGCTCCTGGCGGCGGCCCTCGGAGGCCGCAATCAGCGCGCGTTTTTCGCGCTCGGCGGTGATCTGGGCCTGCATGGCGTGCAGGATTTCCTTCGGCGGTGTCAGGTCCTTGATCTCGTAGCGCAGCACCTTCACGCCCCAGTTCAATGCCGCCTCGTCAATAGCAGCCACCACCTGGGCGTTGATGATGTCGCGCTCTTCAAAGGTCTTGTCCAGTTCCAGCTTGCCAATGACCGAGCGCAGCGAGGTTTGTGCCAACTGGGAGATGGCCACGATGTAGTTGGACGAGCCGTAGCTCGCGCGCATGGCGTCGGTCACCTGGAAGTACAGGATGCCATCGACCTGCAGCTGCGTGTTGTCGCGCGTGATGCAGACCTGGCTGGCAATGTCCAGGGGAATTTCTTTGAGCACATGCTTGTAAGCCACTTTGTCGACAAAGGGCACCAGGATGTTCAGGCCCGGCGTCAGCGTGCCGTGGTATTTACCCAGGCGCTCAATCACCCAGGCGTGCTGCTGCGGCACGACCTTGATGGCGCGTGTCACAAAAATGAAGGCAATGACCAGAATGACGATAGCGATTTCCATGGTGCTCCTTTGAAATTCAAATCCTGTCGACCAGCAGGCGGTTTCCCACCAGTTCTGCCACGCGGTGCGGCCCCGGTACGGGTGTGATGCCGGCGCGGTGGATGGCAGTCCATTGGGCGCCACGGTATTGCACGCTGGCCGTACCATCTGGGTTCCAGGCGGTGATCTGCACGGTTTCCCCGATGTCCAGATTGACGTTGACATTGGCTTGTGCAGGCGGTTCCACCCGGCCACGTAGCAAGTGCCAGGCCGCCACGGCACCGCCGCCGACCAGGGCGGCGGTCACGATCTGCACCGTCTGGCTGGCGCCCAGGTGGGCTGAAAGCGCAGCGGCCGCCAGGCCCAGCGCCAGCATCAGCAGGTAAAAGGTGCCGGTCAGCAGCTCCAGCGCCACGGTCATGCCGCAGAGCAGCCACCAGAGGGTTGAATCCGTCATATTGAGAGGCCCCGGTGTGTTGACAACGCCACATTGTGGGCCAAAAGGCAGGGGGCGCCCGGGCTCGGGCGCAATAAGTCCTTACACTTCGCGCCTGTTTTGCAGTTTTTGGCCTGTCGTTGGAGTGTTGCCATGAAATTTCGCTTTCCCATCATCATCATTGACGAGGACTTCCGGTCTGAGAACACCTCGGGTTTGGGCATCCGGGCGCTGGCACAGGCCATAGAGTCCGAAGGCTTCGAGATTCTGGGCGTTACCAGCTACGGCGACCTCTCACAATTCGCGCAGCAGCAGTCGCGCGCCAGTGCCTTCATCCTGTCGATCGACGACGAAGAATTTACCCCCGGTCCCGATTTGGACCCGGCCGTGCTGAACCTGCGCCATTTCATCGAGGAAGTGCGGCGCAAGAACCTCGATGTGCCCATCTATGTGTACGGTGAGACCAAGACCAGCCGCCATATCCCAAACGACATCCTGCGCGAACTGCATGGCTTCATCCACATGTTCGAGGACACACCCGAGTTCGTGGCGCGCCACATCATCCGAGAGGCCAAGAGCTATCTGGAGGGTGTGCAGCCACCCTTCTTTAAAGCCCTGCTGGATTACGCTGAAGACGGCTCCTACTCCTGGCACTGCCCGGGCCATTCGGGGGGCGTAGCGTTCCTGAAAAGCCCGGTGGGCCAGATGTTCCACCAGTTTTTTGGCGAGAACATGCTGCGTGCAGACGTCTGCAACGCGGTGGAAGAGCTGGGCCAGTTGCTGGACCACGACGGCGCTATCGGGGCCAGCGAACGCAATGCGGCGCGCATCTTCAATGCCGACCACTGCTTTTTTGTGACCAATGGCACCAGCACCTCCAACAAAATGGTGTGGCACCACACCGTGGCGCCAGGTGACGTCGTGGTGGTGGACCGCAACTGCCACAAATCGGTTTTGCACTCCATCATCATGACCGGGGCCATTCCGGTTTTCCTCAAGCCCACACGCAACCATTTCGGCATCATCGGGCCTATCCCCAAGGAAGAGTTCGAGCAATCCGCGATTCAGGCCAAGATCAAGGCTAATCCGCTGCTCAAGGGCGTGGACGCGAAACAGGTCAAACCACGGGTGATGACGATCACGCAAAGCACATACGACGGCGTGCTCTACAACACCGAAACCATCAAGGACATGCTCGACGGCTATGTGGAAAACCTGCACTTCGACGAAGCCTGGTTGCCGCACGCCGCGTTCCATCCCTTCTACGGCACCTACCACGCGATGGGCAAGAAGCGTGCGCGGCCCAAGAATGCCATGGTGTATGCGACCCAGTCCATCCACAAGCTCCTGGCGGGTATCAGCCAGGCAAGCCATGTGCTGGTGCAGGAGTCGCAAACCGTCAAACTCGACAGGCCGCTGTTCAATGAGGCCTATCTCATGCACACCTCCACCAGCCCGCAGTACAGCATCATTGCCAGCTGCGACGTGGCCGCCGCAATGATGGAACCGCCCGGCGGCACCGCGCTGGTCGAGGAAAGCATTGCCGAGGCACTCGACTTCCGCCGCGCCATGCGCAAGGTGGACGAGGAATACGGCGAAGACTGGTGGTTCAAGGTCTGGGGCCCCGAAAAGCTGGCCGACGAGGGCATAGGCCGCGCCTCTGACTGGATCATCAAGGGCGAAAGCAAGAGCGCCAAGGCCAATGCCACCGCCAACTGGCACGGCTTTGGCAAGATGGCGGCTGGCTTCAACATGCTGGACCCGATCAAGGCCACCATCGTGACCCCGGGCATGGACCTGAATGGCAAGTTCGCCAAGACCGGCATCCCGGCTTCCATCGTCACCAAATTCCTGGCCGAGCACGGTGTGGTGGTGGAGAAGACCGGCCTGTACAGCTTCTTCATCATGTTCACCATCGGCATCACCAAAGGCCGCTGGAACAGCATGCTCACCGCGCTGCAGCAGTTCAAGGACGACTACGACAAGAACCAGCCCATGTGGCGCATCTTGCCCGAGTTCTGCCAACAGCATCCGCGCTACGAGCGCATGGGCCTGGCCGACCTGTGCCAGCATCTGCACGCCCTGTACGCCAAGTACGACATCGCGCGCCTGACCACCGAGATGTACCTGAGCGACCTGACGCCGGCCATGAAACCCAGCGACGCCTACGCCCACATTGCACTGCGCAAGACCGAACGCGTGGAGATCGACAAGCTCGAAGGCCGCATCACCGTGGGCTTGGTCACGCCTTACCCGCCGGGCATTCCGCTGCTGATCCCCGGTGAAGTCTTCAACAAGAAGATCGTGGACTACCTCAAGTTCTCACGCGAGTTCAACGCCCAGTGCCCAGGCTTCGAAACCGACATCCACGGTCTGGTCGAAGAGGTGGATGCAGATGGCAAGAAACATTACTTTGCCGACTGTGTAAAGGCGTGAAAAAGGGCCCTTGCCGGGCCCTGTGTCACTATCAAAACAGTAGCTGCTGACGCCCGTCCTACGGGCGTCAGAGGCCGATTTGATACTCAGGATAGGTCGGTTGTGACGCCCATCGTCTGGCTGTAGCCGCCATCCACATAGGTGATTTCTGCGGTCACGCCGCCGGCCAGATCGCTGAGCAGGAATGCCGCCACATTGCCCACATCCTCAATCGTGACGTTGCGGCGAATGGGGGATGCGTCGGCTACCGTGTGCAGCAGCTTGCTGAAATCCTTGATTCCACTGGCCGCCAGCGTCTTGATCGGGCCCGCGCTGATGCCGTTGACCCGAATGCCCTTGGGACCGATGGCTTCGGCCAGGTAACGCACCGATGATTCCAGTGACGCCTTGGCCAGACCCATGGTGTTGTAGTTGGGAATGATGCGCTCGGCACCCAGATAGGTCAGGGTCAGCAGCGCGGCTTTAGGGCTCAGGTAGGGCAGGGCAGCCTTGGCCATCGCCGGAAAGCTGTAGGCACTGATGTCGTGGGCAATTTTAAAGTTTTCACGGGTCAAACCGTCCAGAAAATTGCCGGCAATTGCCTCGCGCGGCGCAAAACCGATGCTGTGCACAAAGCCGTCGAAAGTCGGCCAGGCTTGAGACAGGTCGGCAAACAGTTTGTCGATCTGGGCGTCATCGCCCACATCGCAGTCAAAAATCAGTTTGGAATCGAAGTCGGCGGCAAACTCGGCAATACGGTCCTTGAAACGCTCTCCCACGTAGCTGAATGCCAACTCTGCCCCTTGTGCGCGGCAGGCCTTGGCAATGCCGTAGGCAATGGAACGGTTGGACAGCACACCGGTAATCAGCAATTTCTTGCCAGCTAAAAAGCCCATAGCATCCTCTGTAGTCGTGTTCGGGTAGGGCAGAATTGTCGCATGCGCCTGATGCGATCTCTGTTGTGTTCCCTGCTACTGTGCTTAGGCGTCCTGCCAGCCTGGGCGGCCCACGGCTACGCATTGTGGGGCGACCTGAAATATGCAGCCGGTTTTGACCATTTTGACTACGTCAATCCGCAGGCCCCCAAGGGGGGCGAGCTGCGCCTGGTCAGCAATCTGCGCGTCTCCACTTTTGATAAATACAACCCATTCACCATCAAAGGTTCGGCCCCAGCCTACCTCAGCGGGCTGCTGTTTGACTCACTGTTGACCGGCTCGCTCGATGAAACCGGTTCAGGCTACGGCCTGTTGGCCGAGGACGTGGCTGTGGCGCCGGACGGCCTGAGCGCCGTCTTCAAGCTGCGCCCGCAGGCTCGCTTTCACAACGGTGATACGGTATTGGCCCAGGATGTAAAGCACAGTGTGGACACCTTGATGGGCCCGCTGGTTTCGCCCGGTTACCGCAGCTTGCTGGAAGAGGTGGCTGGCGTGGACGCATTGGACGCGCGCACCGTGCGCTTTCGCTTCAAGCGCCCGAACCGCGAGCTGCCCTTGACGGTGGGCGGCCTGCCCGTTTTCAGCCACCGGTGGGGGGCGGGCAGCGGTAAGCCCAAGCCTTTCGACCAAATCGTGATGGATATCCCCATCGGCAGCGGCCCGTACCGGATCGGCCCAGTGAATTTCGGCAAGGACATCACCTATGTGCGTGACCCGGCCTACTGGGCGCGTGACCTCAATGTGCGCAAGGGCAGTGCCAACTTCGACCGCATCACGGTCAAAATCTACAAGGACAACACTGCACGCCTGGAAGCGCTGAAGGCGGGGGAGTTTGATCTGATGCGCTTTTTCTCCGCTGGCGACTGGGCACGCCGGGTCAATGGCCGCAAATTCGATACCGGCGAGTTGGTCAAAGCCGAGTTCCAGCACCGCCTGCCCACCGGCTTTCAAAGCTATGTGCTCAACACCCGGCGCGACAAGCTCAAGGATGTGCGGGTGCGCCAGGCGCTGGGCCTGGCCATGGATTTTGAGTGGATGAACCGCCAGATGTTTTACGGCGCCTACCAGCGCGTGCAAGGCCTGTTTGGCAACACCGACTGCCAGGCCACCGGCCTGCCCAGTGCGCAGGAGGTGGCCTTGCTGCAACCGTGGCGTGCACAAATACCGGCAACCGCCTTTGGCCCGATGGCGCTGGCGCCGCGCACCGATGGCAACAGCAGCTTGCGGCAAAACCTGCGTCAGGCCCAGGCATTGCTCAAAGACGCGGGCTGGGAATACCGCGACGGCGCACTGCGCAACGCCAAGGGCGAAGCATTGGAGCTGGAATACCTGGACAGCAACGAGAGCGGTGCCCGCGTCGTCTCGCCGTGGGCACGCAATCTGGAGAAGATCGGCGTCAAGCTCAACTTCCGCCCGGTGGACTTTGCGCTGTACCAGCAGCGCCTGCAAAAATTCGAGTTCGACATCACTTCGTTGGCCTACCAGGGCACCAACAACCCTGGCCAGGAATTTGCTGACCTGTTTGGCAGCAAAGCCGCCGATCAGGAGGACTCCGGTAACCACAGCGGCATCCAAAGTCCGGCCGTGGACGACCTGATTGCCCACATCACCCGTGCCAAAAGCAAGGCTGAGCTGCTGCCCGCCTGCCGCGCGCTGGACCGTGTCATTGCCCACAGCTACCTGCTGGTTCCGCAGTGGTCGGCCGTGACGCACCGCATGGCCTACAACGCCTGGCGCCTGGACAAACCCGCCCAGATGCCGCCGTATGCACAGGGCGAGAGCTGGGCCATTGATACCTGGTGGGCAAAATAATGTTGCTTTACGCCCTCAAACGCCTGCTGCTGATGGTGCCCACGCTGTTCGGCGTGCTGGTGCTGACCTTTGTGGTGATCCAGTTCGTGCCCGGCGGGCCGGTGGAGCAGTATCTGGCCGAGGCCAAGGCGGGCGCAGGTGCCGCGGCCGAGGGCGGTGGTCTGAGCTACCGCGGCTCCCAGGGCGTGGACCCCAAGCGCATTGAACAGGCCAAGGCACTCTACGGCTTTGACAAGCCTGCGCCGGAGCGCTTCTGGCAGATGCTGTCGCAGTTTGCACGCTTTGATCTGGGCACCAGCTTTTTCCAGAACAAGCCCGTGTCGCAACTGGTGTGGGAGAAGCTGCCGGTGTCGATCAGCCTGGGGCTGTGGACCTTTTTCATCAGCTACCTGGTCGCCGTGCCGCTGGGCGTAGCCAAGGCGGTGAGGGCCGGTAGCCGCTTTGATCTGGTAACGACGCTGTTGATCCTGGTGGGCTATGCGATTCCGGGCTTTGTGCTGGGTGTGGCGCTGCTCGTGGTTTTTGGTGGGCAACTGCAGTGGTTTCCGCTGCGCGGGCTGACGTCCAGCAACTGGGAGGCCCTGGGCTGGGGGGCACGCATTGCCGACTACCTGTGGCATATCGCCTTGCCGGTCACGGCCATGGTGCTGGGCAGCTTTGCGGTGACAGCCATGCTCACCAAAAATGCGTTTCTGGAAGAAATCCGCAAACAGTATGTGGTGACGGCGCGTGCCAAAGGCCTGTCCGAGCGGCAGGTGCTGTGGAAGCATGTGCTGCGCAACGCGATGATTCCCATCATCACGGGATTTCCGGCGGCGTTTGTCGGTGCCTTTTTCACCGGTTCCCTGCTGATCGAGACATTGTTCTCGCTGGATGGCCTGGGCTTGCTGAGCTACGAGAGCGTGATCCGCCGCGACTACCCCGTGGTCATGGGCACGCTGTACCTGTTCACGCTGATTGGCTTGGTGACCAAACTCATTTCCGATCTCTGTTACGTCTGGGCCGACCCCCGTGTCAAATTTGATTGATCCTTCCGTGGCCCTGAGCCCGACCCAGCGTGCCTGGCGGCGTTTCCGGCGCAGCCGCCTGGGCTTTGTCAGCCTGATCGTGTTTTGTGCACTGGTACTGGTGAGCCTTGCCGCCGAGCTGGTTTCCAATGACCGGCCGCTGGTGGTGGTTTACATGGGCCAGACCTACTGGCCCCTGGTGCGCGACTACCCCGAGACCACCTTCGGCGGTGACTTCGCCACACCCACCGACTACCTGGACCCATTCATCCAGCAGCGCCTGAGCGAGGCTGGTAACTGGGCCCTGTTTGCGCCCAACCGCTATGGCGCCAAGACGCTGAACTACTTTGCCGCGGCACCCAACCCGGCCCCGCCCAGCCGCGACAACTGGTTGGGCACGGATGACCGGGGGCGCGACCTGCTGGCCCAGCTTCTGTACGGTTTCCGCGTCAGCGTGTTGTTTGCGCTGGCGCTGACGGTGACCGGGGTGGCGTTGGGTGTCCTCACGGGCGCGGTTCAGGGTTTTTTTGGTGGCAAGACCGATCTGGCGTTCCAGCGCCTGATTGAAGTCTGGAGTTCCATGCCGGAGCCGTATTTGCTGATCATCTTCAGCGCGGTTTTCGCCCCCAGTGTTGCCTTTTTGCTTGTGCTGCTGAGCCTTTTTGGCCTGGTGCGCCTTTCCGCCTTT